>QLIP01031945.1_pt1 | contig 12550 bp, 6 predicted proteins | sample 1769771 | NCBI WGS metagenome assembly QLIP01 (sample SAMN09428762, study PRJNA476227) | Gut metagenome, whole genome shotgun sequencing project. | isolation source: cecum | host: Rhizomys sinensis | place: China: Jinsha town of Minqing, Fujian Province | collected 2013-09-23
TGAAGTCGCATTCCATGATATGCGACATAGAGGATGGCAAACCTCTGACCAACAAGGTTTGTTTATCATTTATACAGCTCGAGATGTTCGACAAACCTAAAGAGGACTGTCACACGGGATTTGATCAATGGATTTATGTTCTTAAAAACCTGAGCACTATGGATACCATGCCGTTTACAGAAGAAAAGAAGATATTCGCGAAGGTTCAGGATATCAGCGACTACCACCGCCTTGACCCCAAGGAGCGCGTGGAATATGACGCCGCCCTCAAGCGTTACCGCGACTATAATGTAACTCTCCTAACCGCTAAGCAGGACGGTATGGAAATGGGGCGCGCTGAGGGGCGCGCTGAGGGGCGTGCTGAGGGGCGCGCTGAGGGGCGTGCTGAGGGGCGTGCTGAGGGGCTGGCCGAAGCCAGTCTGGCAATTGCAAAAAATTTAAAAGGTATCGGTCTTGATTTTGGAAAAATTTCAGAGGTAACCGGGTTATCGATTACCGAAATAGAATCGTTGCAATAGGCGCTTCGTGCATCGCTGGCACTATATGCATCATAAGCGCTTCGCGCACAATTCAGCGTGGATTGGAAGCCACACCCCCATGGGTTTACACCTCCTGCCACCTAGGTGCGCGTAGACGAAAGCTCCCGTTTCTTCCGTCATAACAAAGGGGTCGCCGATTGGCGACCCCTTATTGTTGTTTTGTTCTTTCGTTCGTGTTAGAGGATTTCGTAGATGATGGCGGCACCAGACAGCTGGATAGTCTCGGTGGCAGGGTTGAGCTGTACTTCGCCATAGGGGGTAGTAATGTGGGTTGTCCCCAATTCCTTGCCGGCAGCGTCAACCTGTGTCACTGTCACATCGGGATTCACACCCATCAGCAGTCGCAGTTTGTCGGCACCTGCCTTGCGGGTTATAGTAGCGCCCTGAGGATTCAGGTAACCAAAAGTAGTGGGATTGCCGTCGGCAGCGCGTTCGATGTCAAGAATATTAACCGGAGCGGTTATCGACCACACGGCATTACCGCGGTCAACGCCAACGTTAAACTCACGAACCGACATCCAGTTGCTGCGATTAGAGTCGAGGCGGCGCAGACGCACGTAGCGAGCTTCGACCGGATCCCCGCTCCAAGTGATTCCATACTGGTTGGTGAGTTCATTGATAAGCGGAGTCCATTCACGACCATCTTTCGACACCTCGAGCACAGCGTGGTCGAAAAAGTCAACATCGTCGGTATCATTGCGACCCTGACGGATGTCGACAGACGACACCGGGGACACCTTGCGGAGGTCGAGGCCTACCCAGTCACCCTTGCGCTGACCCTGACCGGTGTGGTAGTAGGTGGCAAGATTGCCATCCTGCATCAGTTTGGCACCCTCGGTCTGAATATTGCGGAAGCTACCGAGCGGGCGGAACATCATCGGGGGTTCGCCAGCGAGACGGATATAGAAATCGTCGAGCATACCGTCCATATTTTCGGTATAGAAAGGATTAAGTTTCAGCGTACCAGTCTTGTGTGCAGTGTATGCAGCGATATCGTCGGGAGTCATCAGGTTGGTTACATAGAGATTCCAGAAATCTGCTGGGGCAGCAGTGGGGAACATCTTGATCAGCTCAAGAGTGCGGAGACCGCGCTGACCCAACTTTTCAAACTCAACCAGCCAGGGGCGGAGCTCGCGGATAAGGAGCGAATCGTCGCAGGCAACCTCAAAGTCGCGGCGCGCGGCAGCCACCTCCTCAAAGTCGCGCTTCAGAGCATCGAACTGCTCGGGGGTATAATCCTTGTACCCAAAAGTCTGGGTCTCCCACGACTCGTCGCGGCGGTAACCGGTTTCGGTGTCGCAGTTATGGATGGCAAATGTGCGGTAGGCACGCGGATTGCGGGGCATCATCACCTCCAGAGCTCGCTCCCACGAGTCGATGGCATTGTAGGCAGGGATGTTCCATGAGTAGTCCGCCACACCGTAGAGAGCGAGCTTCGAAGCCTCGCCATGCTCCATCGGGTTGCTGACAAGGGCAGTCACCTCCTTGTCGGTAAGGGTGGTGTCAAGACCGTACGACGGACCCTGCAGAATAATGTTGCGGCAGTAGTCGGACACCGGGAAGTTCCACCAGTAGTAGCCGGGGCGCTGCACCAGAGGGTTGAAAAACTCCATTGTTTCGCGAGTCAGATCCGAGCAAACAGCATCGCCGGTGTACATAACATCGATATTCTTGTCGAGAGTGCGACCGAAAATAGCCAACGAACCCTTGGGAGTCGGATTGGCCCAGCTGCGCGAATAGTCGGTGGGGCACATGGTGATGTTTGACACACCCTGCTTTTTCTGCACCCACTCGCGGTTAAGCTTGTTGAGGAGCTCCACCTGCTTGTTGGGGTTGGTACCCTCGCCGCTGATGTCGTCGAAGAAGATAAAGAAGGAGCGCACACCCAGGTCGTACATATTGTCAAACTTGTTGACCAGCGAATCGTAGTCCTCCTTGTTCCAGCGGATATCCTTGCCGGGGTGGATGGCCCACACAAAGTTGACATGGTTATCCTTAGCCACCTTGGCAAGCTCGCGGATCTTAGCGGCCTGATCGGCAGGATAAGGTTTGCGCCAGTGTGGTGAGCTGTGATAGGGGTCATCCTTGGGAGCAAAGATAAAGGTGTTGAGCTTGTTCTCGCCAAGGAAGCGGATAAGCGACTTGCGCACCTCGTGACTCCAGGGGTTGCCATAGAACCCCTCAACCAGTCCGCGGCGTGATAGCGACGGATAGTCGTTGATGGTCATGGCGGGGATTACGCCACCCTTGGATGTGGCGGCAAGCTGACGCAGTGTCTGCAGGGCGTAGTAGGCACCCGCCTCGTCGTATGCGCGGATATCAACACCCTTGGGCCCGACTTCAAGGATATAGGCACCCTCGCGGGGTTCTACGCCACCCTTACCCTTAACATTCTTTGAGGCACCGACATTGACAGTCACCTTGGTCCCCTTGGGGTTGCGCTTAAGGTTTACAACATCGGCAAGCTTGGCGGGAACGCCGGCAAGGTTAAAGCCGGCACCTGCGTTTACACCCTTGCGGTTGCTGTGCATCGCAATGTTCTGGGGGGTCGGGTTGACCACAAATGGACGGTTCTCCACCTTCTTGCCGGGCACAGGGAGAAGGCGCTGCTTCTCCTTGCGCTGCGAACTGAGGTCAAATGGCTGGTCGGCCTGAGCCGCGGCTCCGAATGCCAGCGACGCCACGCATCCCAGAGCCAAAAGATTCTTGTAGTATCTCATAAAATTGTCTTATTTAAGCTGAGCTTTGATACGGGTTTTAAACGGAGCAGATACGATGTCGAGATTGTCGATGAGCTCGAAGAGCTGAGCTCGATTCTTCTCGAAATCGCCTAAGTAGCTGCGGATTCCTGCCGGATTCTCGGTAACAAAGTTGGGACACTGCGACACCTTTAGATACCCCTGGGGGAGCATCTTCATACCCTCGCCGTGGGCACCCTGTTCCTCCTTGAAGCGAACGGTCAGGTCGAGACAGCGGTTGAACACACCCTTTTTGCCGTAAAGCAGAGTCGGGTCGTTGCCGTCGGCAAACTCAAGAGTTACCTCAACGTTGCGATTGGTGGGGAGCTCGGCAGTGTAAACCACCGGCTCGAGCGAATAACCGTCATATCCCCACTCCCCTACCTGCGGGAAGCGTGAATAGGGGTACTCCTTGCCATCCACAACCACACGGCTCGGTGGCATGGTGGCTGGGAAGCGGAGCTCGTAGCGACGGGCAGCGGGAGCACCGGCATAGTCACCCTTGCGGGCAGCTATGGCTATGTTGAGAGCATTGTTGGTGCTCTTCTTGGTGATATCGGTCACGGCGTAACGCTCCTTGTAGTCCTCGCTCTTGCCGTCGTCCTCATAGTGAGCCAACGAGCCGTCGCCACCCGGTATAAAGGTAAGCACCAGCGACTCGGGGGTATCCTGCAGCGATCGGAGCGATGCCGGGTTCATGGGGAGGATAGAGCCAGCCTTTACGTAGAACGGATTTTCCGAAAGTGTGTACTCGAGAGTGCGGTCGCCATTACCGTCGCTTTCAATCATGGCACCGGTGGAGTAGTCATACCACTTGCCAACGGGGAACCAGATGGAGCGCTCTGCCAGTCCGGTAACCGAGTCGATGGGGTTTGCCACCGGCGCGGTGAGGATATCATTGCCAAAAAAGAACTGCTCGGGGTGCGAATATGCCTCATCGCGCTCCGGATACTCATAATACATCGGGCGGGTCATAGCCACACCGGTATCATAGTTTTCGCGGGCTGCGTTGTAGACGTAGGGGGCGAGGGCATAACGCAGATTCAGAGCATCGCGCATCATAAACATATGGTCGGGGAATGCCCAGAAATAGCGCACAATCTCACGGTTCTTGGTCGAGTGAGTCTTGAAGATGGGGGTAAAGACACCATACTGCAACCAGCGCAGATACAGCTCCGGATCAGTGCTCTTGGTGTCGGCCTTGAACATGTGTCCACCGATGTCATGACCCCAGTAACCGTAGTTTACGTTGGATGATGTAGCGGTAAAATAAGGGAGGAAGCGAAGAGTTTCCCACGAGGTGAAGGTATCTCCCGAGAACCCTAACGGATAGCGGTGCGAACCGAGTCCACCCCAACGGTGATAAATAAACGGACGCTCGTTACCCTCCTTCTGCGCAGCATGGTTATAGAATGTATAGTTCAGCCAATAGGTATTTGACAAGTCCTTGGTATATTTGGACTTAAGCCACTGCTGCCAGTCAAGCCACCAGAAGTCCACCCCGTCGCGCTCCATCGGTTCGAGCACGGTCTTGAAATAGGCATCTGCCCACTTCACTTCGTCCATCTTGAAGGGGACACTCTTGGTGGTATCCTGCCAGCCATATTCCTTGGCAAACCGCTTGTAGCACTCCTCATAGGGCTGAATACCCGATGCGGGGTGCAGGTTGAGAGCGGTCTTGAGGTTTTCGCGCTTCACCCACTTCAGGAAGTTCTGCGGATTGGGGAAGAGCTCGTTCTGCCAGGTATAACCTGTCCAACCCACGCGCTGGCCGTATTCATCCTTCTGCGGATTCTTGCGACACAACCCGAAAGTGTCGTGCCAGTCCATATCCACAATCAGCACGTCGATGGGTGCATTGATAGATTTAAGCTTGTCTACCAGGTCTTTAAATTCATTGTCCGAATACTGCCAGTATCGGCTCCACCAGTAACCGAAAGTATATTTCGGGGGGAGTGTGGCGCGGCCGGCCACCTTCTGATAGTCGGCCAACCCTTTTTTGTAGTCATGCCCATAGGCAAAGAGGTAGAGGTCCTGACGCTCCCCGTCGGGGCGCACCGACACCCATTCCTGCCAATGCGAATTGTCGGGAACGAAAAGATGATTGTTGGAATCGTCAACCACAGCCCAGCCGTCGCGCGACAACAGACCCTGTTCCATCTCGGTGTTCTTACGGAACTTATACCCGTCCACACCGTCGAGAGTGCGCATCGTACCCTTCAGGTTACCCTTGGGCGCCATACCGGGGCGCCACACAGCAGGCTTACCTGCTACCTTGAATTTTACTTCAAGATTCTTGTCGGTAAATCCACCGTCGCCACCCTTATAACTCAGGGTCAGCGCCGAGGTCTTGATTGTCACACCCTTGCCACTCTTTTTGGCGGTAAACTGCGGCACCGGAAGATTGCGGTTAACAAAGGTAAGTGTCTTGTTGTCTTCAAACTTGCCGTCGGCACTCCACTCCATGCGGATCAGCTGCGGGGTGAGCACCGTAAAGCGTGCATTCCCCACAGTCACTACCGCTGCCGGATTGGCCACCGGCTGCGGTTGCTCGCCGGCAGTCTTGGTCGGGACTGTCTGGACAGGTGTAGTCATCGGCATTGCCGCAGCTCCCGACACAATGGTCGACAAGGAGCCCAGCAGCGTGGCCGATGCGATTAATATTTTATTCATCTTGTTGTATTACTTAAGTTTATGGATAGTGTCAATGATTGTGTTCCCCAAACCGATGGTATAACCCTGAGACACATAAACCACGCGGTTGAAGGTGTCGGCAATCACAAAGATGGGGCGTTCGCTCGGAGTGAGCTTAAGCGACTCAATGAGTGCATTGGCAGCGCGACCATCCTTGTCGGTGCCCAGTACTGCTGTAGCAGGGAGCGACTTGATGATTTCGCTGTCGGCCTTGGCCAGCGACTCCTCGCTGTCGTAGAGCAGCACCAGCTTGCGACCCCACTTCTCGAGTTCGGGAGCTACGGCAGCAATGTCGCGCAGTGCGTGGTTAGTGGGTTCGTTGTTGGGCTTGAGGATACCAAGCACATAGTATCCGCGGCCGGTGGTAGAAAGCACCGACTTATCCTTTGCTTCAGCGGCATCATGATAGATGGTTTCGGCATCGAAGCTACCTATCACCTGCACTGCTGTGTCATCCTGACGCACCTTCAGGGGTACTGTCACGGTGTCACCTGCCACTACGTTAAAGAAGCTGACATTTGAGAGTACACCACCGTCGGCAAGACGCTGACCGGTAACCATCATATACTCACCCGGATCCATGGCGCCGGGGGTGCGGAAGAGTTCGCTCCACCCTGCATCCTCGGGATAGTTCATCAGTTGCGGTGTGCCGTTGGTAATCTTGGAAATCGAGAAGTTGGTATAATACTTCGGGTTGTCAATGCGTCCGCTCTTGGTGTAGTCCATCTTCACATAACCCTGCGGGGCAACCTCCTTCTTTTCGGGAGCGGTGAAGTTGACATCAATCCATCTCCCCGACTTGTCGGCCCACTGCACCTTTTCGGTCACAGGGTCTATACGTGCCGGGATACCCATGGCACGTGCCGATGCTACAAAGAATATGTCGCGCGATACGGGAGCGGTGCAGCGTGTCTCATATACGCTGGCGGGGACCATGCGGGCTTTCGGGGGGTACCAGGGGTGTGAGGCATCGATATTCTTTGCCACCCATTCCACCCACAACGCCGGGTTCTTGCGGTACTGCTCACGCTTGGCTGCCGGGATACGGCTGCGGAAATAGCTGTTATAGGGGGTCAGCGGTTCCTGGGCAATGCGGGGTGAAAGGATATACTCTGCATAAAGGGGGGTGTCATATACCGGCAGTGTCATGCAGTCGGCAAGCACAGCGGCGGGGACGTCGCAGAGGTCCTTTTCCGAAAGGTTTTTCAACAGCGACACGGCACGCTGGCGGTCGGTGGGCTTAGTGTTGCGCAGGAAGTCGGCAAGCACCTTGTGGTTACCACGGGCGCGAGCCATGATATACTGCATATCATTGTCGGCAACTCCCAGCTCGGCAGCTAACTTGGTAGCCTGCTCAGGAGTGCAGAATGTGGCGTAATATGCTCCGCGTATCGAATCCTCATAAGCCAGACGACGCTTGTTTTCTGCCACCTGTGCCTCGGTGGGTGTAGCGAGATTGCTACCCTGCACCGGGGGCTGGACATCAAGGTCTATCGACTTGGGAGTCTCGCTGCCAAGCACCAGTGTCACCGATTTGTCCTTACCTACGCTCCCCTTCTTGAAAGCGTAACGCTCCCCATCAGTGGCCCATACCAGCAGGTCGCCGAGTCCGGCAATGAGCGATGCACTGCCGTCGCCATCCACCTTCTTGGTGGCAAGGGGGTAGAACTCCGAGTAGTTATACAGTCGGAAGCTGACCGAGGCATTGGGCACCGGGTTCCCGGCGGTGTCAACCACCTTAACCTTCAACTCCTCGACCGGGCCATAGGTGCTGGTTACATTGATGTCGGTATATGTAGGGGTGGTGATGAGCTTCTCTTCCGGACCGTCATAACGTCCGTAGGTGCGGGTGTTCATCAGCATGCCGCGCGATGCGGGTGCGTTAAACCAGCCAAGGTTCAGAATCGGCTCCGGTTCGCAGGCTCCAAAGAAGTACCACTTTCCGTCGGCCCAGGCTTCGACCCATGCATGGTTGTCGTCGGTGTGCGCCCAGCGGGGGGTGTAAACCTGACGGGCAGGGATACCGACGGCACGGAGTGCTGCCACCGCAAAGGTCGACTCCTCGCCGCAACGACCTATTCCGGAGTAAACGGTCTGCAGCGGTGAGTGGGTGCGCCCGTCGCTAGGCTGATAGGTAGCCTTTTCGTGACACCAGTGGTTCACCTCAAGTATTGCATCCTTCATCGACAGATTCTTGACACGATCCTTAAGCTCCTTGTAAAATTCGGGACGGTGGTTGTCGAGTACCTCGTCGTTAATGCGCAACGGTAGCACAAAGTGGCGGAACTCGCGGTCGGGAACAATCTTCCCCCACGGCATTTCGCGACGTGCCTGCAGCGTGGCCCGGACGTTGCTGCGGAAAAACTCGGGTGAATGGTCGGTGATGTCGCAAAGCGGCATGTATGCATAGAGCACCTGCAGGGCACCGGCCTCGTCGGTGTTGCCGCTGGCCATCTTTGCCACATTTTTATTCGGGAAACTACGCGATGCAACACGCGATGCAAAGTCGCTACGCACCTGCTTGTCGGCCACCTGCGCCGCCACCACCAGCGACGAGCCTGCCAGACAGAGTCCAAGAAGATATTTTTTATTCATCAATGTCATTTGAAGTTGTTTAAACTTATTTACGTATCTAAAATGAAGTTGATTAAACTTCAATATTTTTTACAATTTCGCTTACTATCGCCGAGTCGGTAACGAGTCGTGAAAACTCATCCGCACCGGGTGCTCCCATGCTTACCCCCTGGTGGCAGTAACGCATCTGGCTCTTAACCGAGGATCGTGCTGAAGCATGCACCTCGCGCACCCCTCCGCATTCTATAATCTCGCGGGCATTGCCGGGGTTTACACCTCCGCCGGCAAGGATGACTATACGCCCTGCGGCCTGCTCCTGCAGGGTGCGTAGCGTTGCCACCCCCTCCAGTGCCGATGCGGCACACCCCGAGGTAAGGATACGGTCGCAACCAAGCTCTATCACATCCTCGAGCGCCTGCTGCGGGTCGCGGGTCATGTCAAAGGCACGGTGGAAGGTGATGCTGAGTCCGCAGGCAGCCTCTATCATACGGCTGCACATCGCCTTGTCGACATCGCCGTCGGGGGTCAGGGCTCCGATTACCACTCCGTTCACTCCCAGTCCGCGACAACGGCGGATGTCGCTAAGCATCACATCGAGTTCACGGTCGTTGTAAAGGAAATCTCCCTGACGGGGGCGGATTAGAACGTTAACCTTAATCCCTGGAACCTCAAGGGCGGCACGTATCAACCCCTCGGAGGGTGTAAGCCCCCCTTCGCTGAGTGCCGAACACAGTTCGACACGTGCAGCGCCACCCATAGCGGCATTATGCACGCTCTGGATGTCGCCGGCGCAAACTTCAACTATATTTCTCATAAATAATTATGAAGTTGTTTAAACTTATTTACGACTCTTAAAATGAAGTTGATTTTTATTTCTTTGTAGTCAGAGTCACTACATAGTCGGTATCGGTGGGGAGTTCGTCGAGATGCAGCACTACGCCGCCACGCTTCTTGTCCTTGGTAAAGTTGATTTTCTTTCCGTCGGCAAAGGCTACCGCACTCTTTACGTTGCTCTGAGTGGGGATATGTATCTCCTTCTCCTTGGGGGTCATGAGATGCACATAGATTTTATCCCCTTTACGGGTGGTGGTTCCCCATTCCTGAGCCGGGAATTCGCTGCCGCGGGTGCCGTAGACAGTTTCTCCATACTGCTTCATCCAGTCTCCCATCTCCTTAAGACGCGACACGGCGGTGGCAGGGAGCTCTCCCGACGGCTGAGGACCGACATTAAGCAATAGGTTGGCACCCATACCGGCTGTTCCAACAAGATAACGGATAAGCGTCTGAGAATCCTTATAATCCTGGTCCTTAACCTTATACCCCCACATTCCGTTCATGGTCTGGCAGGTTTCGAGTGGCAGGTGCGAAATATCCTGTGTCGAATATCCAGCTGTGTTCTGACCGGGGATATCTCGCTCAAAAATCTGTATATCCTCCCCGGGGTATGTGTTCTGATGGTGATTGTTACCCACAAGACAGTTGGGCTGCAAATCGTGAATCATCTTGTACTGCTCGGCAAGTTGCCAGTTGAAGGGTGTCTTGTCCTCGTCGTGGTCCCACCATCCGTCAAACCAGATGGCTCCGATAGGTCCGTAGTTGGTAAGGAGTTCGCGCAACTGATTGTTCATGAATCCATAGTACCCCTTCCAATCCACCTTCTTCGGGTCCTTACCAGTCTTGAGTCCCGTGCGCCCCGACGGATAGTCGTCGCGGGTCCAGTCTATGTGCGAATAGTAGAGATGCAACTTTATCCCCTGACGCTGACACTCCTCGGCAAGCTCCTTGATAACGTCACGCTTGAACGGAGTGGCATCCACAATATTATAGGGGGACTGGGCTGTGTGCCACATCGAGAAACCGTCGTGGTGGCGACTGGTGAAGCAGATATATTTAGCACCCGAATCCTTGATGGCGCTCACCCACTCGCGGGCATTAAACTTGGCAGGATAGAACCCCGATGCGGCCTTGGCATACTCCTTGGCATCGATACCGCTGTTGAGATACCATTCACCCTGTGCAAACATTGAGTAGATTCCCCAATGGATAAACACGCCGAAACCGGCATCTTCAAATTCCTGACGGGCTTTAAGAATTTCAGGGGTAGGATTGTAGACGGCCTTACGGTCCGGTTCATCGCGCACACGAGCCGGAATATCGGCATAAGCGTTGATACCTGAAATAAAGGCTGCAGAACCTAAACACGCTGCTGCAAACCAGCGTTTGGCAATAGGATTAATTTCGTATTTCATGATAATGTTAGTTAGCAATGTGAAAACTATGCAAAAATAACCAAAATCACTCACATACACAAAAATAACTAACATTTCGCCCTTCAACCTCCATTTTTAACAATCCATTCCCTCCAAATCCCCACCAAATCCCCACCAAATCCCGCTACAAATCCTCCAAAATTTCCAACAAGTTCCCGGCAAATCTACTCCAAATCCCATACAAAATCTGCGACATGATTCTTTAAACCCTGATTTTATCCATGCTTAAAGTTCCGAGCGGGTAACTGTCTACCATAGCAAAAATCACAAGATAAAACCGCAGTCAGATAACCGCTGTGCAGCAAACCGTCCGCTCGGAACTAAATGATACCGAAATCTGACTTTTTTTGCACTTTTGGAGGCTGTTTCAGTCACTTTTCGGCATCTTTTTAGCAAACCTCGAACGATATGAAGTAGTTTAGTCATTTTTGTTCGGTTTTTACGTGCAAAAACAGAACAAAATTATTATCTTTGCAATCGTAATTTCAAGAAGATGGTAGAATCAAAACAAATAGAGCGTAATGTGCTGTCGTTTCCTGAAGAAACGGTATTCACTGTTAACGACTTAAATCTTTCGAAGTCGTCGTGGGATAACGCCCGCGTAAAACTCGGCAGGATGGTTAGCGATGGTGTTCTACGAAAAGCGGGAAAGGGTAGATTTTATCGTCCCAAGACTTCTATATTCGGAGAAGTGGTGCCGAGCCAGGAGGAAATCGTAAAGGATTTGCTTTGGAGAGGTGATACGCCGATAGGTTATATTACAGGCTATCTACGATGGAATCAGATGGGACTGACCTCACAGATCTCCGGAATAATTCAAATCGGGATTAACGGGGTCAAGAGGAATCTTGAAAGAGGTATGTATTCAGTTCACTTCATAAAGCAGCCCAACGAGATAACAAAAGGTAACATTCGGTTTCTTGTAATACTTGACGCCATTAACAATATACGCAAAATACCGGATTCGACAATAGTGGCCTCTGTCGGTCGTTTGACTACTATCATTAAACAGCTGAAGGATGAAGATATTGAAACGATGACTGTTCTTGCCCAAAAGTATCCTGCAAGACTTCGCGCTCTGTTAGGTGCAATTCTTGAAAATATCGGATATAAAACCTCATCAGCCGTGCTCTATGACACCCTCAATCCTTTTACCTCATACGATTATCCGGGATTGTCGGCAATCTTCCCCAACTCAAAAAAATGGCATATAAAATGAAGCTACACGACGACATAGAGCAATTGGCGATTGCAATAAGAATCACCGCCGCCGAACTTGGGATACCTCAAGAGTTTGTTGAGAAAGATTATTGGATATGCCAGATTCTGCAACGTCTTTCTCGAATGCCGCAGGCCGAAAAAACAGTCTGGAAGGGCGGCACGTCCCTGACAAAAGGATATGGCATAATAAGACGATTCTCCTCAGACGTCGATTTGGCCATCATTGGAGACGGGTTAAGCAATAACCAGCAGAAGAAACTCGTGCTTCATCTTGGCAAGGACACCACGATTGACTTGCAGGAGACCGAAGAATTTGGAAAGACAATTAAGAACAGCCGTTTTCGAAAGACCTATCATTCCTATCCTTCAGTAATCGACGGCACTGACTCCATGCTTGATTTTCTTGGCAATTATGTGATTGTAGAAATAAATACCTATGGTAATCCATACCCATATGTAAGGCAGTCCGTAAAGCCTTTCATAACAGAAATGATGGAGAAGCGACATCTGGATG
>QLIP01009499.1_pt1 | contig 12534 bp, 14 predicted proteins | sample 1769771 | NCBI WGS metagenome assembly QLIP01 (sample SAMN09428762, study PRJNA476227) | Gut metagenome, whole genome shotgun sequencing project. | isolation source: cecum | host: Rhizomys sinensis | place: China: Jinsha town of Minqing, Fujian Province | collected 2013-09-23
AATCAGTGTGCAAATTTAGCAATTTTTTTGGACACTTGCAAATCCTCGTTTTTGCTGACTTTTAAGGGTGCCAGAGGAGGGCGGCGAGGCGGTGTTTGAGGCGGGTGTGGGGGTTGAGGAGGGTGGGGAGGCGGAGGCGGTTGATTTGGGCGCGGCAGGCAGCGGCTTGGGGGGTATGTCCCAGGCCGTGGCGGCGCAGGAGGCGGAGCATGTTGCAGTTGGCGGCAAAGCGGCGGTCGGCGGCGGCTCGGCTCAGTTGGGGGTCGTGGGCGAGGTCGCGCTCTATGTGTTCGGTGATGCGGAGCACGTCGAGGCGGCGTTCGTCCCAGGTGGTGGTGATGCTTCCAGGGCGTTGGCGGTAGTGGTAGAGTCGGCAGGGGATTACGGCAGCGGTGCTGGCGGCGAGCAGCAGATTTGGTGCTATAGCGAGGTCTTCGTAAAGCAGTCCCTCTTCAAACCGCAGTGTGGCAAACAGATCTGAGGCAAAGAGTTTGCCCGATACGGAGTGGGTGATGGGGCCGGTTTGGTAGAGCATATTGCGCAGCAGGCGGCGTGGGTAGATGGGGCGCGGTTTGTTGGCTCCTCGGAGTGAGTATTGGCCGTTGTGGGTGAAGGCCATGCAGACGATGTCGGCATCGGTGCTGAGTCCGATTTCGAGGAAGCTGGGGTGGAGTGCGTCGTCGGAGTCGACAAAGGTGATGCGTGAGGCTTGGGCGGCATCGAGGCCTGAGTTGCGGGCGGCGGAGAGGCCTGAGTTGTGGCTATGTTCGATGAGGCGGAAACGTGGGTCGCGTTCAAGATATTCGTGGCAAATGGCGAGGGAGCCATCGGTGGAGACATCGTCGATGAGGATACATTCCCAGTCGCTTATGGTTTGGGCCAAAATGGAGTCAAGGCACGCCCTAAGGTATGCCTCGACATTGTAGACGGGTATGATTATACTGACCCTCAAAGCACTTTCATCGAGAGGATTTTGATGTCGGTGGTGGGGCGGTCGTTGCGGTCGGTTTGAGCTGCTTCGATTTTCTTGACCACGTCCATACCTTTGACCACTTCGCCAAATACGGTGTATTGGTTGTCGAGGAAGGGGGTGCCGCCTTCGGAGGTGTAGGCTTTGCGTTGTTCGTCGGTGAATTTGGGTGCGGAGCCTTTGGTGCGTTCTTGGGCTATGGCGATGATTTCTTCTTGCATCTTTTGCAGGCCAGCTTGGTCGCCTTTAGCTTGGAGTTCTTGGATTTCTTTTTGGCGTTCGTTCACGATTTGGTAGAACACGCGTTGGAGTTCGCCTTGGCCCATTTGTGCTTCCATTTGGTCGAGTTCGGCGGCGGAGTAGGGTTTGCCGGTGACGATGTAGAATTGCGAGCCAGAGCTTTTGCGTTGGGGGTTTACTTGGTCGCCAGTGCGGGCAGCGGAGAGTGCGCCATATTTGTGGAAGTGTTTGGGGTAGACAAATTCGGCGTCGATTTGGTAGCCGGGGCCGCCTGAGCCGAGTTGCTTACCTGCGGGTGCATTTTTGCTATCGGGGTCGCCTGCTTGCACCATAAATTCGTTGATTACACGGTGGAAGAGGGTACCGTCGTAGTAGCCTTCGCGCACGAGTTTGAGGAAGTTGGCTTGGTGTTTGGGGGTGTCGCCGTAGAGGCGGATTTCGATGTCGCCCAGTGAGGTGGATATGAGCACGAGCGAGTCGGGTCCTGCGGGGGTGGTTTGAGTCATTTCGGAAGAATTTTGGTCGTTGTTTTGGGTGCTTTGTTCGGCGTCGGCGGCTTTGGCTGAGCAGGAGAGGAGGCCGAGGCAGCAGGCTGCGGAGATTAGGAGTTTTTTCATAACAGGGAGGTGGGGTGAAGGCGCTTGTAGATGCGTCGGAAGTTATTGTCGGAGGCTGAGAGTTCAGTGGCGCGCTCCTCGCAGTCGGGACCATAGATACCTTCGAGCAGGGCGGGGAGATAGCGGTGCTCGCGGTCCTTGTCGATGGTGGCGGCTATGAGTTCGGAAATTTGCGGGGCGAAGCCTTGCGGGTCAATGGCGTTGAGATAGCGGGCTGCGGAACCAGTGAATTGACCGGAGGCGTCAACGCGAATCATATTGCTCACGGGGAGGTTGATGTCGAAGTCGGGGGTCCCGATGTTGTTGGCAATGTATTCGTAGGTGAGGAGGCCGTCGGGATCTTCGTTGAGTCGTTTGAGGATTTCCTGTGTCATTGTTTTACGAGGCTTGCACCGCGTTGGATTGCTTGGCGGTTGAGTGGAATGAGTTTATGATGGCGCTCGGGGAGCGTTTTTTCGAGGCCTTTGATGACTGTTTCGGGGCTGACCATGGGTTGAAGAGCAAGGAGCGCACCGAGCAGGAGCATATTGTAGGTTTTGATGTTGCCCGATTCTATGGCGGCTTCGGTGGCGTTGACTTCCACGCAGCGAATGTCGGTGCGGGTGGGGCGATGGTGTATGCCGTAGGGGTCGTAGATGAGCAGGCCGCCGGGCTTCACAGTAGCTTCAAACTTGTCGAGGCTTTGCTGGTTGAGAATTACGGCAATGTCGTATTGGCTGAGCACGGGCGAGGAGATTGCTTGGTCGCTCAGGATGACGGTGACATTGGCGGTGCCGCCGCGTTGCTCGGGGCCGTAGGCGGGCATCCAGGTCACTTCTTTGCCATCGAGCAGCCCAGCGTAGGCCAGGATTTTGCCCATTGAGAGGACGCCTTGACCGCCAAATCCGGCTATAATAATTTCGTGAGTCATGTCTATTATTGTGGGTTGACGGTGTTTTTGAGGTCGCCGAGGGGGTAGTGGGCAAACATATTTTCGGCCATCCATTCGTTGGCCTTTTGGGGCGAGAGTTTCCAGCCGCTATTGCAGGTGGATACGATTTCTACGAATGAGGTGCCGCGTTTTTCGTGGGCGTTGATAAATGCCTGACGCAGTGCGGCTTTGGCTTTGCGCACGGCGGCGGGGGTGTGCACGGCTTGGCGGGTCACGTAGCATGTGCCTTGCAGTTCCTTCATCAGCTCGGTGATTTGCAGGGGGTAGCCGTTGAGGTCCACTCGGCGGCCGTAGGGGGTGGTGGCAGTGATGGCACCTTCGAGGGTTGTGGGCGACATTTGTCCGCCAGTCATGCCGTAGATGCCGTTGTTGATGAAGATTACCACGATGTTTTCGCCGCGGTTGCAGGCGTGGATCGATTCGCAGGTGCCAATGGCGGCGAGGTCGCCGTCGCCTTGGTAGGTGAATACCACAGTGTCGGGGTTGAGGCGCGACACGGCGGTGGCTACGGCGGGTGCGCGGCCGTGGGCGGCTTCGATCCAGTCAATGTCGATGTAGTTGTAGGCAAACACGGCGCAACCTACGGGGGCCACACCGATGGTGGAGCCTTCGAGGCCAAGTTCGTCAATCACTTCGGCCACGAGTTTGTGCACCACGCCGTGGGAGCAGCCAGGGCAGTAGTGCATGGTGGCGTCGAGCAGCAGACGCGGGCGTGAGCTCACTTTGGAGCCGCCGGCTGAGAGTATTTCTTCCTTAGTCATGAGTGATGTCGTAGGTTGTGCAGAGGGCATTGACCACTTCTTGCGGGTTGGGAATTACACCGCCGGTGCGGCCATAGTGATTAACGGGGCAGCGACCTTCTACGGCCAGACGCACGTCCTCAACCATCTGTCCAGCGTTGAGTTCCACCACGAGCATACCTTTCACCTTGCGGCTCATATCGGCTATAATTTGCGAGGGGAATGGCCAGAGGGTGATTGGGCGCAGCAGACCCACCTTGATGCCTTGGGCGCGTGCTTCTTCAATGGCTTTGCGGCATATGCGCGAGGTGCAGCCGAAGGCTATGAGCAGGTAGTCAGCGTCGGAGGTCATATATTCCTCGCAGCGCACTTCGTTGGCTGCGATTTGGGCGTAGACTTGTTGCAGAGTGCGGTTTTGCTCTTCCATGAGCTGGGGTTCCATTTCGAGGGTGGTCACCACGTTGCGCTGGCGGCGTGAACCTTTGCCAGTAGCGGCCCAGGGCATTTGCTCGGCAATCTCCTGAGCGGTGCGGCGCGGACGATAGGGGGGGAGCACCACCTTCTCCATCATCTGACCCACTACGCCGTCGGCCAAAATCATGGCGGGTGTGCGATACTTGAAGGCTAAGTCGAAGCCGAGGCCTACAAAATCGGCCATTTCCTGCACGGAGTTGGGGGCAAGCACAATGAGATGATAGTCGCCGTGGCCACCGCCCTTAACGGCTTGGAAATAGTCGGCCTGCGAGGGCTGAATGGTGCCCAAACCAGGGCCGCCACGCATCACGTTGACAATCAGCGCGGGGAGTTGGCCTGCGGCTATGTAGCTGATACCCTCTTGCTTGAGGCTCACACCAGGCGATGATGATGAGGTCATTACGGCGCGGCCGGTAGATGCGCCGCCATACACCATATTAATAGCGGCTACTTCGCTTTCGGCCTGGAGCACGGTCATACCAGTGGTTTCCCAGGGCATGAGGGCTTCGAGGGTTTCTAAGATTTCGCTCTGCGGGGTGATGGGGTAGCCAAAGTAGCCATCAACGCCGTAGCGAATAGCTGCGTGGGCTATAGCCTCATTTCCTTTGAGCAATTTCAGTTCTTGTTGTTCCATGTTTATTTTGCGATGAACTTATAGACTTCGATGCAGGCGTCGGGGCACACTAACGAGCAGGCGGCACACCCGATGCAGGTGTCAGGCTCGGCCATGTAGGCATAGTTATAGCCGCGGTCGTTCACCTCGGTTTGCTTGAGTGCCAGAGTGTGGGTAGGGCAAGCCACCACACAGAGGTTGCACCCTTTGCAATGGGCGAAATCGATGTCGACAGTTCCAAAAATTTTTGCCATATTTCACTAATTTTGGTGCAAATATACGCAAATATTTCCAAATGGCCGCATTTTTTGCATAAAATTAACCAACTGCTCAATTCCGCCAGGAGTGTGCAGCCACTCAAAAAAACAAGAGGGTGCGCCATTTTTGACGCACCCTCGGACGGGGGAGCCACAACGGGGGTTCGAACCCCGGACCTTTTCGTTACGAATGAAATGCTCTACCGACTGAGCTATTGTGGCTTGATATGACTTAAAGTCGGCGCAAAGTTACGCAAAAATCTTGATATTGCCAAATTTATTTTTCGGCAAGGGCGAGGAGGGGGGCGTCGGAGGGGGAGTCGCCGTAGGCGGCGATGCGGTGGTGGAGGTAGTCGGGGCGCAGGTGGGCCAGGCGGGTGATTTTTTCTTGGCCGCGACAGTTGGCGGAGGCAAAGCGACCTGTGAGGCGTCCGTCTGCCCCCACTTCGATGAGTGTGGCGGCCACGTCGACCAGTCCGTTGGCCATGGCCCAGGGGCGAATCCATTCGTCGATGCTTGCCGAGAGGATGTAGCAGGGAGTGCCTTGGCTTTGGTGGCGGCGCAGGCACTGCATCATGTCGGGGCGCAGCATGGCGTTGATGTGGGGGACGAATTGCTCGCCGAGGGCGCGAAATTGGGTGTAGGGCATACCGCGAAATAACCCCCCGAATAGCCGTTCCTTAGCCTTACTGCTTGTGCATAGGCCCAATTTCCACGCAGCCAAGTGGGGCGCGGTGCGCAGCAGGGCGAGCAGCAGCCTACGGCGACCCACAGCAAAGCGGGCAAAGACCACGAAAGAGTCCTTGCGAGTGAGGGTGCCATCGAAGTCGAAGAGGGCTATCATAGGTAGATGAGGATGAGGAAGGTGGCCAGCCAAAGGAGGATGCAGAGCTGAATGAAGCGGTCGCTGAGAAGCACGCGGGTGGGGCAGCCGCTGCGTGAGTGGACGATGGTGAGTTGCAGATAGCGCAGGATGCCCGCGAGCACGAATATGGCGGTGATGTAGACGTAGGGGCTACCGATGCGCACCACCACTTCGGGCTGGACGGTGTAGATCACGTAGCACACCATGGTGGTGGCAGCGAGGATGCCGAGTGTTTGGTTGAGAAATTCGAGGGTATAGTGCGTGACTGTATGGTGCTGTGCCACGTCGTCGCGCCGCTTGGCAAACCCCAAGAAGAGCGCCAAGAGGAAGGTCATGCACACAATCCAGGGCGAGAGAGGAATGGCGCATGCCACGCCGCCAGCCACCACGCGCATCACAAATCCGAGGGCTATGCAGAACACGTCGACTATCTCCACGCGTTTGAGCCGAAGCGTGTAGGCCACGTTGAGCAGAAGGTAGAGCACTAATAGCGCCGCGAGCTGTAGCCCTACGGCCTGCGGGAGCGCAATTAGGGCGATGGCTCCAGAGGCTATGAGACAGAGCACGAGGAGCAGGAGTGCTTGCCGCGTGCCTATGGCTCCAGAGGCTAAGGGGCGGCGACACTTGACGGGGTGCTGGCGGTCGGCCTCGCGGTCGTGGAGGTCGTTGAGGCAGTAGACGGCGCTGGCTGCAAATGAGAAGGCCGCGAAAGCCACGAGGGTGTGGAGCAGACACGCGACACTAAGCAACTGGCCGCCAAAAAACATTGGCAGCGCGATAAATCCGTTTTTCAGCCATTGTTGTGGCCGCAGCAGTTGCATCAGGGTGCTCATTGTGCTGCAAAGTTAAGCATTTTTAGTGAAACGCCCAAACGCTCTGGTCACTTTCGGCGGTCGTTGCGAAGTTTGATGGTGGTGATAATCACGCAGCACACGGCCGTGAGGGCGTTGGTGAGTATGAGCGGCAGGTTATCAATCAGAAAACCTTGCAGCATGAAGAAGAGCGAGCCAAATCCCATGAGTAGGAACGTGGGAAGGGCAATGCCAGCGGTGTCGCGCGTGCGTATGGTGTAGATGGCTTGGGGCAGATAGCCGCAAATCATGCAAATGGCGGCTGCGTAGCCGAAGATGAGGGCGAGGGAGTTCATAGAGGAGATTATGGTTATATAATTATGGTAAATCGAGTAGGGGGAGGAGTTCGTCGGGGCGGGTGATGATATGCTCGGCGTAGTGTTGGCGCAGTTCGCCTATGGAGCGGAAGCCCCAGGTGACGCCCACGCTCTGGACGCAGGCGCGGCGAGCAGTTTCGATGTCTACACCGCTATCGCCCACAAAGGTCACCTCGGCCTTGGGGGTGGGGCAGCTGCGCAGCACATTGAACACTATTGAGGGGTCGGGCTTGGCGGGTATGCCTGGGCGCATGCCATGCACGGCCACGAAGGGGAGATGGCGGAAAAAGTGTCCCACCAGGGCCGACGTGGCTGCCTGATACTTATTGGAAGCGCAGGCGAGCAGCATGCCGCGGTCGGCCAGGGTGTGGAGCAGTTCCTCGATGCCGGGGTAGGGCTTGGTATGATCCCAGAGATGGCGGTCGTAGTAGGCTTGAAACTCCTCGCGCAGTCGGCCAACGATTTCGGGGGTGCGATGGTCGGGCGGCAGCACTATTTCGAGCAGACGACCCACACCGTTGCCCACGAAGTAGGGGAACGTGGAGGGATCGTGCGTGGGGTAGCCAAAGTGCTTGAGGGCGTGGTTGGCTGCCTGAGCAATGTCGTCGAGGGTATTGAGGAGTGTGCCGTCGAGGTCGAATATCACGAGTCGTTTCATCTGTCGGAGTGTCTGTGTGAGTAGTAACAACTAAGGAGCTGAAAAAGTTAGCGCGTGAGGGGGAGGAATTTTAGAACGGGTAGCCTATGGAGAAGTGGAGCGTGGCATCGCGCCGCAGTTGGGGGTGGAGGAGCGGCCAACGTTCCTGATTGAACGAGGGGTTGTAGGCCTTGAGGCCGAGGTCGAAGCGCAGGAGGAAGTAGGAGAAGTCCAGACGCAACCCCGCGCCGTAGGCCCAGCCGAGCTCCTTATAGAAAGAGTTGAGGCGAAATTCTCCGCCGGGCTGATTGCGGTAGTTGCGAATGGTCCAAACGTTGCCCGCGTCTACGAATAGCGCGCCCTCGAGCACCCAGAAGAGTTTGGCGCGAAGCTCGGCGTTGAGGTCTATGCGTATGTCGCCACATTGGTTGATAAAGTCGGTCACGGAATTGTGCGAGTCGTAGCGACCAGGGCCGAGAGTGCGCACGCCCCAGCCTCTGACGCTGTTGGCACCGCCCGAGTAGAAACGCTTCTCGAAGGGCACCATTTCGGAGTTGCCGTAAGGTACGGCCACACCGCCGCCCGCACGCCAGGCAAAGGCCACTCGCGGAGTGATGGTGTGCTTGAAGGCGAGGTCGGCCTCGCCCTTGACGTATTGGGCATACTGAGTGCCGAAAAACTTATAAGCGCCGTCGGTCTTGCGCTGCGCGAGTATATGCGACAGGGCGTAGAGCATGTTGCCCGCCGTTTCAAAGGAGCCGCGCAGGGAGTAGAGCCGACGGGGGTCGCGCTGAGCAGGTTGCCCAGGCATGGGGGCGCTGTGTTTGCGGTTGGTGAACACGAAGGAGTAGCCCGTGCGCATAATCATATGGTTCTCGTAGCTATAGCGCAGCAGGGGGTTGCCCTGGGCCACATCGTCGAGGAAGTTGATGGTGGAGTGGGGGAGAAACACGTAGCTAAGGTCCACGAAGTCCCACACGCGGCGGTTGGTGCCCACGCGGTTGTTCCACTTGTAGCGCCAGGCCACGCCCGAAATGATGCGGGTGTACTCGGGGCGTTCCTGATAGTTGCCGTTGACGCTCAGCTCGGAGGAGCAGAGCATGCGTCGCTGATAGTCGTCGCTCACCAGCGGAGCGAAGAAGCGCGGGAAGTTGAGGGCAATGTCGGCCGCCCCTTCGGTGTAGCGATTATTGAGCAGCCCCTCGAAGTTGCCCGACAGACTCTCGTAGCTGCCGCGCACCTTGGCAGTGAGCTGAGCCGAGGAGCGGAGCACATTGCGGTGGCGATAGGTCACGCCCGCGCCGATACCCAAGTCGCCCTCAGAGTTGGTGCCTTCGAGTTCGAGGTCAACCCCCATCAGCGTGTTGCGCTTGATGTGGATAATCGCGTCCATCAGTCCGCTGCCCATGGGGCGCAGCTCAATGTTCACCGACTTGACTATGCCCAGGCGGCCAAGACCCTCGAAGGTGCGGTTAAATTCCTGTGCATTATAGGGCGCGCCAGGGGTGATAAAGTCGTTGTCGCTCAGTGTGGTTGGGCTTAGGTAGCTGTTGCGGCCTATGATGTAGAAACTGCCGCAATGGAGCGTGTCGGGGTGCAGCTCGGGCGATGCCTCCTCGGGCTGGAAGTAAACGTTGCGCACCGTGTAGCGGAGATGGGCAGTGGAGTCAGTGGGATTTTTCACTACCATGGTCAGTGCCGCATCGTGGGAGTCGGCCATAGTGTCGGCTATGAAGGAGATATAGTCGCGCTTGAAGGCGTAGTAGCCTCGGTTGCGCAGATGTTCGGTGAGGCGTGTGCGCTCAGCGTCGATTTTGCTGCGGTCGAGCAGCATGCCTGTCGTCAGGAGCGAATTGCGCGAGTCGGCGGCTATGATGCGCGCCACGGCTGTGTCGGCCACCTGCGGTGTGATGGATGCCACGGCGTGGGGCTGCCCCGTGAGCAGACGATAGGTCACGGTCATCTTCTTTCCCTGAGTCAGAGTGTCGACTTCCACCGCCGCGCCTAAGAACCCGCGATTGATCAAGGCCTGGCGCAACTGCTGAGCCGAGAGCGAGGTCAGGCGGGAAGAGTAGACCACTGGAGCCTCGCCCAAGCGGCGCAGGAAACGGTTGCCCGCCGTGTTGGCACTGCCCGATAGATTATAGGTGTAGAGACGCATGGGGAGCAGTCCAAACATACGTCCGTTGGGCCGCTGGCGCAGGTAGTTGCGCAGTTCGCGCTCGGAGGGAGGAGTCACTCCTTGAGGCACCTCCAACTGCAATTCCACGCGATTGAGCAGTTGCCCACCTGGCGGCAAATGGCGCGTAGATGAGCAGCCCACCACCAGACACAACAAGAGTGGCAGACACCACGATGCCCACCTGCCTCTCAATCCATACAGAGTGCGAACTGCCTTCATATTCGATGCAAATTTACGCAATATTTTCGAAAAACGCCCCAACTTCCAGCAACTTTTTTGTATCTTGAAAAAAACTGCAAAAATATTTGCATTTCGCAAAAATAAACACTATATTTGCGGCATCATTTCATCACACAAATAACAGATACCTATGAAAAAAAAGTACATCTACATGGGTTATGGCGGCGTTGGTCTTCCTCTGTTCGGGTTGTTTCAACACTCTGGACGACTTGGTTGTCCCGACCCACGAGCTGCCGACGGCAGACGTTACAGTCATCACAGAAGGCCGCGTGTCAGCTCATGCCTTGGCTGTGGCAAACGAGGTTTTGCATAAAAATCAGAGCCGCAGCGTAGAAACACCCGAGTTTGCCTACGTACTCAACACACGCCAATCTCGCTCCGTATCGCTCCCCGACACCTTGGCCTGCGTGGTCAACTACCCCAACGAAGGCGGTTTCGTAATAGTGGCCAACGACCCACGAGTTGAGTCAGTTTTGGCCTACAGCGATACAGGTTCTTTCAGCTTTGATAACGAAATTGCCAAGGTCAACTTTATCGACAAAATCGGTGCATACATCGAGCAATCCGCCCTCTCGCCCGCTCCCCAACAAGCCGCAACTGCCTCCATCATTAGCGATTACTTCGAAGTCGCCCCAATCTCAAAAATGCTCCTCGGCCAGTGGGAGCCTTGGAACAAATACGTAGTAAAGCACAAGCCAGGTTGGCCAGTAGGTTGCGTAGCCGTAGCCGCCGCCACTGTAATGACCTATTCGCGCAGACATTTGGAATACAAGGGCTCTACCATTAGGCTTGACTGTTTAGAAACGGCCATTGTAAATAAAAACGAAGATCGTGATCCTTGGGATGGCCGTGTCACTCCGTCACGTCCAAATTGGTTCAAGAATTTCGCTCTGGTTGATACGCATAACATTAGTTGGGTCTCTCTAAAAATAGATGATTTTATTGAGATTAAAACTGATCCTCACATCTATTATGGTTACACATCAGCAGTTGACCAAATGGCTGAATTCCTTTATCAAATCAGTGCTGATTTGAAGATGCGTTATGAGACAAACGAATTTGGCTCTCCGGTAAGCGTATCGTCCTATGGTAATGCATACGATTTATTGAAGGACTTAAAATTCTCAATACACGTAGGTGTATATACGGATTTTGATCATAATGTCTCAATTATAGGGAGGTTCTATAAATTGACCGCCTAAAGGCTGATGAGCCACTTTTGGTTAAAAAATGGCATCTTTTCCTCCTTTCATCGGTCATTTAGCTCGCTAAACTCCCTCTTCAAGGAGAAAAATCTACTCATTTTTTAACTCAGCATTAACTCATCTCAATTTATAGAACCTCCCTATAGATGATTTACGCAATAACCACATTGTGTTGATTTTCGGAGTCGACCATATAACAGGTGGTCAAGCGTAGACCATAGATGGTTGTCGCTATAAATTGGATATTAATACCAATCGACTGACTGAGAGTTTCTTGCACTGCAATTGGGGTTGGGATGGGAAGAGCAATGGCTATTTCAGCGGTGACCTACTTGTACTGACTAATTATAGCTATGACCCATCCTACTATATTGCTGTAAAACGTGAATACTAATGCAAAAAAAGAAGAGATAATGAAACAATTTATAGTATTACTGATCGGCCTGTTGCCGATTGTAGCACGCGGCGAAATCTATTTTCGCGAAGGTGTCAAGTGGGTTATGAGTTTGGCGGCTCCCGCCAATCCGAATCCCAGTTCTGAGACCCCAATATGCGGAACCGTAACATATGCACTGAAAAACTCTCAGGCTCAAGATGGCGAATCGATTCTTGGCTTGTTTGACATAAGCACTGACTCCAACGGAAATATCTCCAGTGAGACTTTAATGGCAAAAATTAAGGTGGAGGATAATCGAGTGTACTATATGCCAAATCGCCAAGATGCGTCCGAATGGCTCTTGATGTACGACTTCGGTTTGCTCCCAGGCGAAGGATGCTATTTGGATGATGCAAGTGGCATACATCATACAGAGAACCCATATCCCCAAAGACAGTATATCAAATGTGTAGCTTTGGAAATTCACCCCGACTATCCCGAATTGGAAACAATGTGGTTGCAACCCTATGAGGGCGAAACCGATGAAATGTTGGGCGTGGATACTGGCATTTGGTATAAGGGAGTTGGTGCTTTTGGTGGAGTACTCAACAATGATCCTGCCATTGCTTATGGTGGTGGTGGTAGTGCTCTTGTTGAAGTGTTGCACGACAGTCAAGCACTCTTCAAATTCTCTGACGAAACAAGAGCTGCTTTGTGGTATAAGGCTCTGCATTATAATTCTGGAGTTCAGCAGGTGGAGGCTGCGCCGCTGCGCATACGTGTGGACGGTATGGACGTGACTGTGACCGACGCTCGCGGCTCTGAAGACGTGCGCATCTACACCGAGCAAGGCGCGCTCATCGGCAACTCCAAACTCGCCGCTGGCATCCCCGCCACCTTCCATCTCACCACCCCCGGCATCTACATCGTCAACGTAGGCACCATCTCCCGCAAAATCCTCGCCCAATAAGTCAGTTAAGGGAGTTTCTATAAATTGACCGCCTACGGCTGACGAGCTG
>QLIP01009861.1_pt1 | contig 12421 bp, 12 predicted proteins | sample 1769771 | NCBI WGS metagenome assembly QLIP01 (sample SAMN09428762, study PRJNA476227) | Gut metagenome, whole genome shotgun sequencing project. | isolation source: cecum | host: Rhizomys sinensis | place: China: Jinsha town of Minqing, Fujian Province | collected 2013-09-23
TGTGGTGGATGAGAAGAAAAAGGTCGCGCTGCTTACCACGGACACTTACCGCATTGCGGCGGCGGAACAGCTGCGCACCTACGCCAACATTCTGGAGGTTCCCTTCCGGGTCATCTATATGGAGGATGAGCTGGAGGCGGCTGTCTCGGATTTTCGGGATTTTGACTATATCTTTGTGGACACGGCGGGGCATTCCCACCACAATGGCGACCAGATGGAGAAGCTGCAGGGTTTCCTAAATGTCGCGAAAGAAAAGACGGAATGCCAGATATTTTTGGTACTCAGCGCCACCACAAAGCACAAGGATCTGTTAAAGATTGCGGACAATTACCGGAAGATTACGGATTACCAGCTGATTTTCACCAAGCTGGACGAGACGACCACCATGGGCAATCTGCTGAACTTGAAGCTCTATGCCGACACCCCCATTGCCTATGTGGCCAACGGGCAGAACGTGCCGGATGACATTGAGCCGTTCAACCCGCAGAAGGCGGTCAGGCAGCTGCTTGGCGGCAAGTAGTGTGGGAAGAATTGGAGAATGCCCAAAGCACGGGCATCCTCCGCACAGATTTCAGACACAGACAGGGAAGGCAGGGGTTTTATGGACCAGGCAGAACAATTGAGAATTATAAAGGCGAGCAGCCAGAATCGTCCTCTTGCCCGCGTGCTTACAGTGACCAGCGGAAAGGGCGGGGTCGGCAAGTCGAATACGGCAATCAACCTGGCCATCTGGTTCCGCAGGCTGGGCAAGAAAGTGATTATCCTGGATGCGGACTTCGGCCTTGCGAATATTGAAATTATGTTTGGCGCGGTGCCAAAGCATAATCTCTGCGACTTGATTTACCAGGGCAAGAACATCAAAGACATCATCACCTGGGGACCCATGGAGATAGGCTTTATCTCAGGCGGTTCGGGAATTGCCGGAATGTCTAACTTAAGCAGGGATTATCTTGCATATATTATACAGAATCTGACGGAGCTGGACTCCATGGCGGACATCATCATCGTGGACACGGGGGCGGGCATTGCGGACGCCGTGCTGGAGTTTTTGGTGGCGAGCGGGGAAATCCTCCTGATGACCACGCCGGAGCCCACCTCCATAACGGATTCCTATTCCCTGTTGAAAGCGCTCTACCGCCACCCCAGGTATCGGGCGGACATGACCAAGGTCAAGATGATTGCCAACCGGGTGGACAGTGAGGCCGAAGGCGGGCTGCTGTATGAGAAGTTAAACGCGGTGGTGGCCAGATATTTGAAGATTCCCATGAGCTATCTTGGCAGCGTGCCTCAGGATGCGCAGCTGGCCAAGGCGGTGATGCAGCAGGTGCCGGTGTCTTTGCAGAACCAGACGGCCAAATCCAGCGCCGCTTACGAGAAGATGGCAAGGCGGCTTTTGGATATGGAAGAAGAAAAGAACCACAGACGGGGAATGGCGGAGTTTCTTGCGCATATAGTGGGTCGGAGATAAAAATTGGCAGAAAAAGAAAGGCGGTAAAAAATGCTTACAAAATTAGTTACAGAGGGAGAGCGCGTAGAGCTCATTTCCGCGCAGAATGGATTCAGCGCAAACGCGGATGCGGACAAAGTGATATATCAGAGCAGAGTGTACAATGTGTTGTCTGACGACAGCATGGAAATCCTCATGCCCATGGAAAAGACGAAGCTGGTGCTGCTGCCGGTGGACGAGGAATACGACATGGTGCTGTATACGCGGGAACATGGAATGTTCCAGGGGCTTGTGCGCGTTGTGGACAGGTACAAGAGCAGCAACATGTATCTTTTGCACTTGGAGCTGGTCAGCAATTTAAGGAAGTGCCAGCGCAGGGAATATTACCGTCTAAGCTGTGCTTTGGAAATGAATTCCAGGCGCCTGACGGAGGAGGAAGTTACGGCCATCCGGCAGAAAGAGCCGTACATTTTCCAGACTTCTCTGCCGATGCAGAAAAGCATTATCGTGGACATCAGCGGCGGGGGGCTGCGGTTTGTGTCGGATTTCACCTACGAGGCGGGCGGGCTGATCTATTGCACTTATGCCATGGAGCGGAATACGGGCTGCAAGCAATACGAGATGGCGGGCAAGCTGTTGAGCGTGAGGGAGATGGAGAACAAGCCCGGATTCTTTGAACATAGGATGCAGTATTATGACATGGACATAAAGACGAGGGAAGAAATCATCCAGTGCATTTTTGAGCTGGAGCGCAGAGAGCGCAGGAAAGATTCCGCATTTGCAGGCAGCAAGGCGGGCGGTCGCACGGATGCGGGAAAAAGATGAAGGCCATGAGCGGCGGAAAGGCATGGTGATGAATATGAATCAATATCTTGCGATTTTTTTGGACGGGACGAAAGAGCATCTGCAAAATCTGAACAGGCAAATATTGGCTTTGGAGTCTGACCCGGAGAACGCGGGTACCGTGAACGAGATTTTCCGTTCCGCACACTTGTTAAAGGGCATGGCGGGCACCATGGGATATAAGCGGATGCAGAATCTGACGGGCGACATGGCAAATGTGCTCTCCGAGGTGCGCAGCGGCAATATCGCCATGCAGTCCGACATGGTGGACGTCCTGTTCCAATGTCTGGACGCCCTTGAGGAGTCCATGGACAGCGTGAAAAAGACCGGGCTGGAGAGCGCAAGCGACAATGAATCCGTGCGCAGGCAGTTAAATGCCATCCTGCAAAGCAGCAGGAACGCCGCCGCGTATGCGGGGAAGCAGACGAGGGGAGAGGCGGGCAGGACGGCGGATGCCCTGCCCTGGAATGAGATTGCGCTGGATGGCAGCCAGACCAAGGTCATTCTGGAAGCGGGCGCACAGGGCAAGCATATCTACGGCATCAATGTGGCTGTGCAGGAAAACTGTATGTTGAAGGCGGCCAGGGCATTCATGGTGTTTCGCGCATTGGAGGAGAAGGGGGAGATTATCGTTTCAAGCCCCGGAGCCGGGGATTTGGAGGATGAGAAGTTTGACGAGGATTTCACGCTGATTGTAGTCTCGGACGAAAGCCTGGAAGGGCTTCTGGACGTGGTCGCCAACATAGCGGAAATATCCGATGTGACGGGTGCGCCCCTCAAGTTGGAGGGGACAAAGCATGACAGCGGGGCGAAGGGGGCGCAGGAAAGGGCGGCGGAGGCTAAAAAGGCGGAGCAGGCTTTTTCGCCCGCAGAGGAGAACAGGGCAAAAGCCGTTGCCGCAAAGCCTGCCTTAAGCCGCACCGTCCGGGTGGACATGGAGAGATTGGACGGGCTGATGCGCCTGGCAAATGAGCTTGGCATGGCGAAAAGCGCGCTGGTTTCCGCGCTTGGCAGTGAGGCGTTTGCGGAGCAGGTGGCGCGTCTGGAGAGCGTTACCGCAAGCCTTCAGGAGGCCGTTATGAAAGTGCGGATGGTTTCCATGGAGAACGCCTTCCACACATTCCCCCGCAGGGTCAGGGATCTCGCCAGGGCTTGGAACAAGCCCATAGAGCTGTATCTGTCAGGGGGGGATACGGAGATTGACCGCGCTATGGCGGATGAGCTTGGCGAGCCGCTCATGCGCCTGATAAAGCACGCCGCAGAGTACGGGCTGGAGTCCGCAGCGGTGCGCGCGCAGAGGGGCAAATCCCCCGTGGGAGTCATCTCCCTCAAGGCATACCATGAGGGCGGCCATGTGGTGGTTGAAGTGGGGGATGACGGAAACGGAGACGTCCTCCTGCAGCCGGGCGCGTCTGCCGCAGAGCAGATGATGGACATTTCGGACAAGGGCACCGGCCCTGATGCGGCACGCGCCAAGATTGTATCCTTGGGCGGCACGCTGGAGGTGAGGAGCGAGTACGGGAAGGGAAGCACATGGATTGTGCGCATGCCCATGAGCCTTGCGTCCATCCAGGCGATTGCTGCGCACGATGGGGAGCCGGGTTTGGACGTCAATGCGTTGCTATAAAGGGATATGCGGGAAAATCACGGATAAAAGGAGATGAGAAAATGGGCGAACTCAGCATGAAGCAGATGACGGCTCAGTACCTGGATGTGCTGAAGGAATTGGGTAACATTGGGGCCGGAAATGCGATGACGGCTCTTTCACAGATGATCAGCAGCAAAGTGGATATGTCGGTGCCGCAGGTACAGCTTTTGGAATTTAAGGAAGTCGGCACACTGATGGGCGGCGAGGATCAGATCATGGTGGGCGTGATGCTTGCGGTGGAGGGCGATATCACGGGCAGCATGCTGTTTCTGATAGAGAGGGCAAGCGCCAAGCATCTGATCAACAAGATGATGGCGGGAATGGCGACGGAGGGCGAGGACTTTGGCGAGATGGAATTGTCCGCCATCAAGGAGATAGGCAACATCATCACGGGCGCGTATTTAAATTCCCTTTCCATCATGACCAACCTGACCATTTATCCGACGCCTCCGGAGGTCAGCGTGGATATGGCGGCTGCGCTGCTGAGTGTCCCTGCCATAGAATTTGGCATCTATGGGGACAATATCCTGTTGATTCAATCCAAGTTTTTTGACGAGGTTGACATGGACGGATATTTTATCCTGGTTCCCGATTTGGAGTCTTATGCCAAGATTCTGACCTCCCTGGGGCTGCAGGTTTAGCCTGACCGCGCGGGGTCTTTGACTGATAGAAATTGGGCAATAAGAAGGTAAAATACAATGAACGGATTAATAAAAGTAGGAATGGCGGACTTAAAGACCTGTTTGAGTCCCAATGGAATTACTACCATCGGGCTTGGTTCCTGCGTTGGCATTGCGCTGCGGGATCCGATGACGAAGGTGGGCGGGCTGGCCCATATCATGCTGCCGGACAGCGGCGCCATCCGGGACAGCCAATTGAATATTGCAAAGTTTGCGGACACCGGGATTGTGGAGCTTGTCCGCCAGATGGAGCTTCTGGGCGCGAGGAAATTCAGGATGGTGGCCAAGATTGCAGGCGGAGCGACCATGTTCGGGTTTCAGGGCAGGCCTAACACCATGCAGGTGGGAGACCGGAACGTGGAATCCACCAAGGCAACCCTGAAAAAGCTGGGCATACCGATTCTTGCGGAGGACACCGGCTCAACATACGGCCGCACGGTCATCTTTTATCCGGAGAATGGCAATTTTGTGGTAAAAGTAATCGGGAAGCCGGAGAAAGTCATTTGAGGTCGCATGATGAACAGAAATAATATGCCATTGGTGCTGATGCTGACGGCGGGGGCCGTCACCTATGCCGTCACTTATATGCGCGGATATCCGCTCCAGGAGCAGCTTCTCATCCTGTTTCTGGTTCTGGCGGTTTTCTATTTCCTGGGAAACGTGATGAAATGGACATTGGATCGTTTTGACAGGCAGAACGAAAAGTTGAGGCAGGAAAAGGAAGCGCAGGCGCAGAAGGAGTCCTCCGAGGGCGCGGGGGAAGCCGAGCCGTCTTAAGGGGGGGAAATTCTGCCGCAGATGCAGCGGCGCAGAATCTGACAGAAATCTGACAGATGGAGGGATTGGGATTCCATGGACGAAGCCGGGAGAAAGAAACTGTTAGCAGAATATGGAAAACACAAGACGCAGGAGATGCGGGAGCAGCTTATTTTGGAATATGCGCCCCTCGTAAAGATTGTGGCCGGCAGACTCAGCATGTACCTGGGCTATAACGTGGAATATGAAGACCTGGTGAGTTATGGAATTTTTGGACTGATTGATGCCATTGACAAGTTTGACACTTTTAAGGAAGTGAAGTTTGAGACTTATGCGAGCCTGCGCATCCGGGGGGCCATATTGGACCAGATACGCAAGATGGATTGGATTCCCAGGACAATCAGGCAGCGGCAGAAAAAGATAGAGTCAGCCATCCGGGAAATCGAGCAGGATACCGGCCGGGGCGCTTCGGACGAAGCGGTTGCCGCTGCGCTTGGCATCACGGATGAAGAATACGTGGAATGGCAGTCCCAGATGAAAATTACAGGGGTGGTATCCCTGAACGAATATATGGAACAGGGCAGTGACATCTCCCAGGATTACAGCAGCTATACCACGGCGCGCTTCGAGAATCCGGAGGAGCGGGTGGAAAAGCAGGAGCTTGTAAAGGTGCTGGGGGAGGCGCTGGAGCTGCTTACGGAGAAGGAAAAGAAAGTGATCACGCTCTATTATTTTGACGAGCTGACCTTGAAGGAAATCAGCAATGTTTTAGAGGTTTCCGAATCCAGGATCTCACAGCTGCACACGCGCGCACTGCAGAAAATGAGGGTTAAGATGGGCAGCTATATGGGAATCCTTACGGATCGCACGTGAGAAGATGTCGCTGGCGCGACCCGCCGCAGGCGGAGAATCCTGCGGAGCAGGATTCTTTTTTACACTGGAGAATGTCCAAAGTGCGGGCATTCTCCGCACGGATCAGAAAGAATCATGGAGGTGGGTATGAAGAATGGGTATTTTAAGCTGATCAACATGCGGAAAGGCTTTGGGGTCAGGATTGTCCCCGGCAGGGACGGGGGCGAGGCCGTGCGCATCCAGGAGCTGATGAACTACCTGGATAAGGAGAAGATTCCTTACACGGTGGAAGCCTTAAAGCAGGCGATAGCGAAGAATGAAGACACGGCGGTGCTTCTGGGAGAGGGGGAGTGTCCCTTCTGCGAGGAGAGCTATTCCATGAATGTCACGGCGGACGGCATGACGGCTACCGCGCGTTTTTACCCGGCGTCGGAGACGGGGGTGCGCCTCACCTTTGACGAGTTTTACAAGGATTTGCGCTACAGAGGCGTGAAATTTGGCGTGCAGATGCCCGTCATCCAGGAGCATTTCCAGTCGGAGGGCATCTATGACACGGATCTGGTGGTGGCGCAGGGAAAGCCCGCGCGGCACGGGACGGATGCCGTGGTAGAGTATTTTTTCAACACGGATATCCATGCCAGGCCGGAGGTAAAAGAGGATGGGAGCGTTGACTTTTTCAACCTGAATGTGGTCAACCACTGCAAAAAGGGGGATGTGCTGGCAAAAATCACGCCTGAGGATCCGGGGGAGTACGGCACGACCATCATGGGCGAACGCTTAAAGCCTAGGGACGTAAAGAAGGCGGCCTTTAAGTTTGGCAAGAACATACTGCTTTCGGAGGATAAGCTGTCCCTAACCTCCGAGGTGGACGGCCATGTCACGTTGGTGGACGGCAGCGTGTTCGTCTCAGACGTCTATGAGGTGGAGAATGTGGACACTTCCACGGGCAATATTGACTTCACCGGCAGCGTGCAGGTGAATGGCAATGTGGCGACCAATTTCCAGATAAAGGCGGGCGGCAATGTCATCATCAAGGGCGTTGTGGAAGGCGCGCATGTGGAGGCGGGCGGAAACATTATCATCGCCCGGGGAATGAACGGCATGTCCAGGGGAACACTGAAGGCAGGGGGCAACATTGTCGCGAAGTTTTTTGAAAATGCCACCGTTGACGCGGAAGGGTACATTCATGCGGAATCCATCCTCCACAGCCAGGTGGCCGCCGGGACGGAAATCACGGTCAATGGCAGGAAGGGATTCGTCACCGGGGGACATGTGCAGGCCGACCAGAAGGTGGAGGCAAAGACCATGGGGGCGGCCATGGGGGCGGCCACGGTGGTGGAGGTGGGAGTCAACCCTAAGATAAAGGCGCGTTACCAGCAGATTCAGAAAGAGATCGGGGAGATTGCCCGCACCATTAAGGAGAAACAGCCCATTATAGCCAATTTCATGGAGAAAAAGGCAAAAGGGGCCAAATTCAACGAGGCGCAGTTAAAGTACATCAAAGAGAACATACAGCTGATAGAGGCGAAGAAGACGGAGCTTGCAAAGTGCAACGAGGAGCTTCAGGAGCTGCAGAAATTTTTCGACCCGCAGAAAAAGGCGGTCATCGTGGTGACGGGGGAGGTCTATCCCGGGACCACGCTGGTGATCGGAGACGTGTCCATGACTGTGCAGACCAGCTATAAATATTGCAGATTTGAGGTCGTGGACGGGGAAGTGAAGATGCGTCCGATTTAATTGCGGGAAGAGGGATGTATGCCAGGTTAGGAATGGAGGTGTGGGGATGGCGTTTGGCAGCATAGAGATTACAACGATTACCCGTTCGCAGGATTATACCACAATCAAGCATAATCAGGACAACAAGGTAGTGACAGACCAGAACAACAGCGGCATCCAGGTGCAGAAGCAGACGCAGGAGCTGACGAAGGAAGTCCACAGCGGCAACAATGCGGAATGGTACAAAAAAAAGCCGGATGCCAAGGAGAAAGGCAACGGCGGGTATTCCGGAGACGGCGGGCAAAAAAGAAAGAAAAAGCAGCAGCAGGAGCAGCAGAGCCGGGTGGTGTTAAAAGGCCGGCAGGGTTTTGACATAAGGGTGTAAAATACTACATTTAATCGCGCAAAAAGCGCTCCGGCATGGAGGTAAAAATGGGCACTTTAGAGATAGTCCTGTTATTGGCGGGAGCCGTCGTTCTGGCAGTCAGCTTTTTTCTCCCCGTGGGTCAGGGAAGCCTCTCCCGGGAGACGAAGGAGCTTGCGGAGGAGGAGATAAAGAGGCTGGTAGCCCACGAGGCGGACGGGGCGAAAAAACGCATGGGAGACGCTGCGGACGCTGTGGCGGAGCGCGCCTTGGAGAAGGCGGAACGCGGCATGGAGCGGATTTCCAACGAAAAAATTATGGCGGTGAGCGAGTATTCCGACACCGTCTTGCAGGAAATCAACAAAAACCATCAGGAAGTCCTGTTCCTGTATGATATGTTAAACGACAAGCACACGAGCTTGAAAAGCACGGTTGCCAAGGTGGGTGACGTGGTAAAGGCGGTCAGGAACACCATCAGCGAAGCGCAAGCCGCCGTGGAAAACTTTGCGCAGATGAAGGACGAGATAGAGCTGTCAGAGGAGAGCTTTGAGCTGTGCAGGACACAGGCAGAGATTGCGAAGGGGAACTTTGAGCTGTTAAAGAAAGAGGCCGAGGACGCCATGGGGCATTACAGGCAGTTAAAGGGCGAGACGGAAGCCTTCATGAGCAGCCTTGGGCAGATAAAGATGGAGGCGGAAGCCACCATGAGGCGTTTCGGGCAGCTGAATCTGGAGGGGGCGGAGGCGACCGTCAGCAGCTTCCGGCAGCTTAAGCTGGAGGAAGCGGAGGCTGCGGTAAACAATTTCAGCAGGATCAATCTGGCGGAAGCGGAAGCCGCCATGAGCAGTTTCCAGCAGTTGAAGGATGAGGCTGCGGCTGTGATGAGCAGTTTCCGGCAGATGAAGGAAGAAGCGGAGGCATCCGCAGCTGCAGCAAAAATGCAAAGTCCGGGCGCGGCTGCTGCGGAGAATCCTTTCGGCGCAGCAGGGATGGCGCAGCGGGATGTCTCGGAGGAGATGCTCCAGGACAGGGTCATTTTGGGTCATGTGGTGCGTCCCGCCGCAGCAGAAGCAGACAGCCGGAGCGGAAGCCTGTTCGGACAAGGCTTTGCGAATGCCCTGGAGAGGTATCCGGTGGAAGATGCGGATATGGAAGCATTTCCTGCGGCGGCTTTTCCGGAAGATGCCCCCAGGGGCTTTTCGTCCCGGGAAGCGCAGCCGGTGGACAGCCGGACGGTTCCGGCTGTCTCCAAGAGGAATCCGTTTCTTAAGAAAAATCCGCCGCATTCCGGGCCAAAGGGCGGAAATCTTTCCGAGGGGGCGCAGGGCTCCCGCTTTGGCAGGGGTTCTTTTGAGGGAAAGGAATATAGCAACAACGAAAGAATTTTGGCGCTTCACGGCCAGGGCAAATCCACCGTGGCGATTGCAAAGGAACTGGGGCTTGGAGTCGGGGAAGTAAAGCTCGTCATTGGCTTGTACAAGAACGCGTAAGGCAGAGCCTGTTTGGGCTGGCGGGAGGTAGGCATTTGAAGTTGAGATATTATTTGCGGGGATTGGGCATGGGAGTCCTTGTGACGGCGTTGGTGATGGGGCTTGCCATGCGGGGCAGAGGACAGACTTTAAGCGATGCGCAGATACGGGAGAGAGCCTTGCAGATGGGCATGGTGGACGGATCGCCAACGGTGTTGAAAGATCTGCAGGGCAGCACGGCAGCCGGAAATGCTTCCGAGGCATCCACGGAGAGCAAGGCGTCCACGGGCAGCACGACGGCATCGAAGCCTGCCGGGACGGACGCGGGCGCGTCAGGCGCGGGCAAGCCCACGGGCACGGCAGCCGGAAATGCTTCCGAGGCATCCACAGAGAGCAAGGCATCCACGGGCAGCACGGCGGCATCGAAACCGGCAGGGACGGACGCGAGCGCATCAGGCGCGGGCAAGCCCACGGGCACGGCAGCCGGAAATGCTTCCGAGGCATCCACGGAGAGCAAGGCATCCACGGGCAGCGCGGCGGCATCGAAGCCTGCAGGAGCGGATGCGGGCAAACCCACGGTCACTATCGAGATTCCGAGGGGTTCCGGCTCCGAGTCCGTCAGCAGAAGCCTGGCGGCGGCCGGGCTGGTGGCGGATGCCAAGGCTTACGACAAATATCTGTGCGACAATGGTTACAGCCAGAGCCTCAGGGTGGGTTCCCATGAAATACCGATGGGCGCCACCGAGGAAGAAATAGCCAAAATTATTGCCACAAAGCGGTAAAAACCCCTTGCAACAGGGGTTTTCCTGTGTTATAATCTTATCGTTGCGAAAAAACACGCAGATTTTTCTTTGGGTCGGTGCCCTGAGGAACATTGCAAGGGTAGTTCCCAAAGCTGCCGCCGGCATATTGCGGCAGCGGAAGCTGCGGAAGATTTCAACCGAATGGAGGAAAAGACATGAGCGTTATTTCAATGAAGCAGCTGCTTGAGGCGGGAGTCCACTTTGGACACCACACCCGGAGATGGAATCCCAAGATGGCTCCCTATATTTTCACGGAGAGAAACGGGATTCACATCATTGATTTGCAAAAGTCCGTGGGCAAGGTGGATGAGGCTTATCAGGCGGTTTCCGAGATTGCATCCCAGGGAGGCACGATCCTCTTTGTGGGAACCAAGAAGCAGGCGCAGGATGCCGTGAAGGCGGAGGCCGAGCGCTGCGGCATGTATTATGTGAACGAGAGATGGCTGGGCGGCATGCTCACCAATTTCAGAACCATCCGTTCCCGCGTTGACAGGCTGCACGCCATTGAGGCGATGTCCCAGGATGGCACGTTTGACGTCCTGCCCAAGAAGGAAGTCATCCGTTTAAAGAAAGAGTGGGATAAGCTGGAGAAGAATCTGGGCGGCATCAAGGGCATGACGAGGGTTCCGGACGCGATTTTCGTGGTGGATCCCAAGAAGGAGAGGATCTGCGTGCAGGAGGCGCACGCGCTGGGCATCACCTTGATTGGCATCGGCGACACCAACTGCGACCCGGAGGAGCTTGACTATATCATTCCCGGCAACGATGACGCCATCAGGGCAGTGAAGCTGATTGTGGCAAAGATGGCGGACGCGGTGGTTGAGGCAAACCAGGGCGAAGCCGCATATACCAATGAAGACGTTGCGGTGGACGCTGAGAACGCGCAGGACATTGAGGAAGTGGCGCAGGCGTAAGTATAAAAAGGAAAGGTAAGGATAGATTATGGCAGAGATTACTGCAGCAATGGTGAAGGAACTGCGCGAGCAGACCGGCGCAGGCATGTCGGATTGTAAGAAGGCTTTGAATGAGGCCAATGGGAATATGGAGGAGGCCGTTGAGATTCTGAGAAAGAACGGGCAGGCCAAGGCAGTGAAGAAAGAGGGCAGGATTGCGGCGGAGGGACTGTGCCGCATCGCAGTGAAGGGCGATACGTCTGCCGCAGTGGTGGAAGTCAACTCCGAGACGGACTTCGTGGCAAAGAACGAGCAATTCCAAGAGTTTGTGCAGGCGGTTGCGGAGCAGGCCGTGAATTCTTCCGCAGCGGACATGGACGCGTTTCTCGCTGAGAAGTGGAACGCCGACGCGGGCAAGACCGTGCAGGAGGCATTGGTGGACAAGATTGCCGTCATCGGCGAGAAGTTGAGCATCAGAAGGTTTGAGAAGGTGACGGCAGCAAATGGCTGCGTTGCGTCCTATGTTCACGGCGGCGGCAGAATCGGCGTTCTGGTGGAGGCGGAGACTTCCGTGGTAAACGATGCCGTGAAGGAAGCGATGACCAACCTGGCCATGCAGATTGCGGCACTGAGCCCCAAGTATGTGGCGACGGGCGATGTGTCCGAGGAGTACAAGGCGCATGAGAGGGAGATTATCGCGGCGCAGATTGCACAGGATCCCAAGATGGCGGGCAAGCCTGAGAAGGTGGTAAGCGGAGCCATTGAGGGGCGTCTGAACAAGGAGCTCAAGGAGGTATGTCTCTTAGAGCAGGTGTATGTCAAGGCGGAGGATGGCAAGCAGAGTGTCGCCAAGTATCTTGAGGAAGTGGGCAAGGCCAATCAGACGACTGTGACCATCAAGCGTTTCGTGCGTTTTGAGACGGGCGAGGGCATTGAGAAGAAGAAAGAGG
>QLIP01034266.1_pt1 | contig 12405 bp, 11 predicted proteins | sample 1769771 | NCBI WGS metagenome assembly QLIP01 (sample SAMN09428762, study PRJNA476227) | Gut metagenome, whole genome shotgun sequencing project. | isolation source: cecum | host: Rhizomys sinensis | place: China: Jinsha town of Minqing, Fujian Province | collected 2013-09-23
AAAAATTATTTGAACGCCTTTGTGCAACTCACGGGGCAAAACTCTAAACTGTTAACCGAATAATTCCACGGTAAACCTTTAAAAAATTTGAAAAAAAATGGGGGTTGACCGTGGAAAAGGATCTTTTTTAAAAAATGCATAAGATTTTGATTTTGGATTTTGGCTCGCAACTTTCCAAATTGATTGCGCGGCGCGTTCGCGAATCCAAGGTGTATTGCGAAATTCACCCCTTTGATGTGACAGAAGAAGTCATCCAAAAATTTGCGCCCCAAGGCATCATTCTTTCAGGTGGGCCCAATTCCGTTTATGAAAGCGCCTTCAAAGCACCGGAAATAGTGTTTCAATTGGGCGTGCCCATTTTGGGCATTTGTTATGGAATGCAAACAATGGCGCTGCAATTGGGCGGTAAGGTGAAACGCGCAGAATTGAGAGAATTTGGTTACGCCCAAATTAAAACCCAAGCCTCTCCCCTTTTTGAAGGTTTGGGTGAAAACTTGGACGTGTGGATGAGCCACGGCGACCAAGTGGAAGTTTTACCGGGAGGTTTTGTTTCTATTGCCGCCACAAACACTTGCCCCATCGCTGCCTTTGCGGATGAAAAACGCCACTTTTACGGCTTACAATTTCACCCGGAGGTCACCCACACGGTTAAGGGCAAAGAAATTTTGTCGCGCTTTGTGCACCAAATTTGCGGTTGCGATTCTGCTTGGACAATGCCCCGTTTTTTAGAAGAATCCCTTGTGCACATTAAAGAAACCGTGGGCGAAGAGGAAGTGATTTTGGGCTTATCCGGCGGGGTGGATTCTTCCGTGGTGGCGGCTTTGTTGAATAAAGCCATCGGTAAGCAACTCACCTGCGTGTTTGTGGATAACGGCTTATTGCGTTTAAACGAAGCAAAAAACGTCTTAGAAACTTTCCAAAAACATTTGGGCGCAAGGGTGGTGTTTGTGGATGCCTCGGAGCGTTTTATGCGCGCCTTAAAAAATGTGGGCGATCCTGAGGCAAAACGCAAAATCATCGGGCGCGAATTTGTTGCGGTGTTTGAAGAAGAAGCCAAAAAACGCCCCCAAGCCAAATGGTTGGCGCAAGGCACAATTTATCCGGATGTGATTGAATCCGCCAAACTCGGCAAAGCCCAAACCATCAAAAGTCACCACAACGTGGGGGGCTTACCCGAAACCTTGAATTTAAAATTGTTAGAACCCTTGCGGGAATTGTTTAAGGATGAAGTGCGCCAATTGGGCTTGGCGTTGGGATTACCCGAAAAAACGGTGTTTCGTCACCCTTTCCCGGGCCCAGGGTTGGGCGTGCGGATTTTGGGGGAAGTCAAGGCGGAATTTGCAGAAATCTTGCGCCGTGCCGATTTTATTTTTATGGAAGAATTGGAAAAATCCGGCTGGTATCACCAAACCGCCCAAGCTTTTGCGGTGTTTTTGCCGGTGAGATCGGTGGGAGTGATGGGGGATGCGCGCACCTACGAATATGTGGTGGCGTTAAGGGCGGTGGAAACCCAAGATTTTATGACGGCAAAATGGGCAGAATTGCCCCACAGTTTGCTGGCAACGGTGAGTAACCGCATCATCAATGAAGTCCAAGGCATCAACCGCGTGGTGTATGATATTTCCGGAAAACCGCCTTCCACCATTGAATGGGAATGAAAAAAATTTAAGCTTGACCGTGGATTTTTAAAATTCCACGGCAAAGCTAAAAAAATTTTGAAAGGCGAAGAATGCAGCAAACGGAAATTTTTATTATCGGTGGCGGACCTGCCGGATATCACCTTGCCATTACCTTGGGCAAAGCCGGGAAATCCGTTTGCGTGGCGGAAAAAAAACATTGGGGGGGCGTGTGTTTGAATGCGGGGTGCGTGCCTTCCAAAACCTTGTTGGACATTGCCTTTAAAATCAAAAACGCCCGAAAAGGCTGGGGGGTGGCAGAAACTTCCATTTCCCTTGATTTTGAAAAACTCCACCTTCAAAAAAACGCCATCATTCAAAAGCTCAACCAAGGCATTTTGGCGCTTTTTAAACAACACAAAGTGCAGAATGTTTTGGGCAAAGCGCACGTTTTAAGAAAAAACACCTTTTGGGAAATAGAAGTTAACGGAGAAATTTGGCAAAGCGAACATTTGGTGGTGGCAACGGGCTCCATTCCCAAACCCTTGCCATTCTTGCCTTTTGACCACCAAAACATTTGGGATAACCAAGACGCGCTGAATTTCAAAACCTTACCGCAGAGCTTATTGGTGGTGGGGGCAGGTGCAATTGGTTTGGAATTGGGGAGCGTGTTTGAATCTTTGGGAAGCTCCGTGTTGATTTTGGAAACGGAATCCAAACTTTTGCCTGCCTTACACCCTTCTTTTCAGCCTTTTATAAAGCGCGCTTTCCAAAATTTAAACATCCAATTGAGCGCCCAAATGGTGCGCGCGGAAAATCGCCCGGATGGCGTTTTTGTTGTTTATACCCAAAACGGTGAAGAAAAAACCTTTTTTGCTGAAAAAGTCATTGTGGCGGTGGGCAGAACTCCTTCTTTTCAAGGTTTGGGTTTGGAAAATTTAAAAATTTTTCCGAATGAGCGTGGATTTTTAACGTCTTGTCCTACCCAAAAATTGTGGGCGATGGGCGATGTGGCAGGAAACCCGATGTTGGCGCATAAGGCGTATGCCGAGGCGCAAAAAATCGCAAACGCCATTTTGACGGGGGAAGATTTATGCAGTGTGGACCTTTCCCTCATCCCGCAGGTGATTTACACGCATCCGGAAATTGCCTTTTTTGGAGAAAAGGCAAGCGCGGTGCACAAAGCCTATTTTCAAGGCAATGCCCGTGCCTTGTGCTGTGGTGAGGCGGATGGAATGGCGCAAATTTTTAGCGATAAAGAAGGGTATATCACCGGCGCACAAATGGTGGGCGCGCTGGCGGGCGAATTGATTTATCCGCTTTTAATCGCCAAACAAAATAAAATCAAAATCAAAGATTTCAAAGAAATTATTCCCGCCCACCCCACGTTTTCGGAAATACTCCCCAGCGCACTGAGCGGCTTTTGAAATTCCACGGTAAACTTCAAAAAAAATTCAAAATTTTTTGTTTTTGACCGTGGAAAGAAACGCCCAAATGATGCACTTGGATTCTTTTTATTTTTTAGAAAACAATCTTTTTACCACTTACACCTTAGAAGTGGATTTTCCCAAGATTTACGATTTTTTGGGGAATCAAAATGCCGCACAAAAGGCGTTTGGCGATATTTGCACCCTGTATGATCAAGTGCGGTTTTCAAATTTAAACGAGCACCAGTTTGAGGATGAATTTATCAGTAGGATTTTAAAAATTCTCGGCTGGGAATCTATTCGCCAAGAGGCAGTGACCATTCAAGGCAAATTGGAAAAGCCGGATTTTTTGTTGTTTTGCGATAAAGCTTCCAAAGTTGCGTTTGAAAATGAAAAAGAACCCTCCGCCAAATATGCTCACGTTGCCGCAGTGCTTGAATCAAAGGCTTATTCCAACGATATAGACACCAAAAGCATCAAAGACAATCCGCATTTCCAATCTTTCCTCCCAAAAGGTGTTTTACGAAGTGAATTTGGAAGCCATCGTTGAAAAGGGCGATGTGGAGGCGTTCAATTATTTTTACCACATTTTTAGGGCAGAAAATTTTGCCACCCAAGAAGAAAAAGAATCCGCTGTCCATCAAAGTTTGGCGCAAAACAAAAAAGCCCAAATCGCCATTGAAGATGATTTGCGCAACGTGATTTATGGCACAGAAGGTAAAGATTCTATTTTTGAAAAAATCGGTGTGTGCATTTACAAAAGATGTCCCACTGCCCCACTGGGCGAGGTTTATCAATCCGCCCTTTATTTCACTTTTCGCCTGTTGTTTATTGCGTATTTTGAAGACAAATTTGATGTTGTTTTGGAAAAGCATTCTTGCTTTAAAGAGAAAATCAGCCTGCAAACGCTTTTAGAAGGCTTAGAAAACAACAAAAAATCATTTGTTGGCATAGGAGACCTCAATCGCATTTTCAAAATGTATGATCAGGGCGAACCCCACTACGATATGCCCGTTTTTAACGGCGGGTTATTTGACGATGCCAACGCGCCGCTTTTGAAAACGCCCCAAATTTTCAGCAATGGCGATTTGCGCGAAATTCTAAAAGGTCTTTTTTATTTTGAAGGGGAAGGCAAGAAGTCTTTTCGCAGGGATTATAGAACACTAAGCGTTGCGCACTTGGGCACAATTTATGAGGGCTTACTTTCTTATTTTTTCAAAATTGCAGAAGAGGATTTGGTTTATGCCACCTACACCCCCAAAAAGGGCGAGGAGAAATCCTTAGATTCCACGGAAGCGTTTTTGGATGTTTATGATTATGAAAACATTCAAAAAAACTGCAAAATCATCAAAGAAAGCCACTACAAAAAAGGCGCTATTTACCTAAGAAACACCAGCAATTCGCGAAAAAGCACCGCAAGTTATTACACGCCTCAACCCATCACCGAGTTTTTGGTAGAAAGCGCTTTAAAGGGAAAGCTCAACGATTCCAACATTTTGCATTTTAAAATTTTGGACAACGCTTGCGGCAGTGGGCATTTTTTGGTGGAAGCCTTAAACCAAATCACAGAAAAGGTGCAAGAAAATTTTGATGATTTTGGAGAACTCAAAAAACTTTTTGAAGCCGAAAAAGCCGAAATTCAAAACAACATTTGCGCCTACATTAGCGATTACCAAGCCGATGACGCCGCGATTTTAAAGCGCCTTTTGTTAAAGTGTGTGATTTTTGGCGTGGATGCGAATCCTTTTAGCGTGGAGCTCACCAAACTATCCTTGTGGATTGATAGCTTTATTTTCGGTACGCCATTGAGCTTTTTGGAGCACCACATCAAATGCGGGAATGCACTAATTGGAACGACAATCAAAGAATTGGGCGAACATTATTCCGCCTTGAAAAGGCAGAAATCGGAGCTTGGATTGGGAAGTTTTTTGGGTGAATTTCAAAAATTGGGTGAGGTTTTTGAACGATTGGATTCCATCAAAGACACCACCGAGAAGGATATTTTGGAGAGTAAAAGGCTATACCTTGATGAAATTACGCCCATTTTGAAAAGATTGAATTTTTATTTGAATGCTTTCACTGCCAAAAGCTTTTTGGATAAAAAAACCCAAGACGATTTGGAAACCAACTTTATTTATTTTTCCCCAACAGACAAAAAATTCAATCCCGTGGAGAAGTTTGAACCCCAAATCACCGCCCTTGCGCAAAAGCACCGCTTTTTTAATTACGAAATTGAATTCCCAGAGATTGTGAGTGAGGGCAGATTCGTGGGCTTTGACGCCATCATCGGCAACCCGCCGTGGGACAAGACAAAATTCAGCGAAAACGACTTTTTTCCGCAGTTTCATAGCCGTTACCGCACCCTCACCGAGAGCAAGAAAAAAGAGATACGCGAAAACCTCCTTAGCAAAGACTACATCAAACAAGAATTTGAGGAGAAAAGCGCGGAAATCAAGGCGCAAAACGATTATTACAAAACCCATTTCCCACTCAATGCTGGCAGCGGCGATGGCAATTTGTTTCGCTTTTTTGTGGAGCAAAACTTGAAGCTTTTGGCAAAGGGCGCGAGTTTAAATTATGTCCTGCCCAGCGCTTTGATGTTGGAAAAGGGTAGCGAACGTTTGCGTAAAAACATTTTGGAGCATAAAACCCTGCAATTTTTTTATAGCTTTGAAAACCGCAAGGGGATTTTCCGCGATGTAGATTCGCGCTACAAATTCGCCCTAATGCAAATTGAAAATCGCCCACCTTGCCCAAACCACACAATAAAAACGATGTTTTACAAAACAGAAATCAACGAGGCGCAGAGTGAAAACAACGCCATTTCCCTTACATTAAGTGATATTCAAACGCTGAGCCCCGCACAGTTTGCCTTGCAAGAAGTGCGCAGTAAGCGGGATTTGGAGATTTTGAAGAAATGCTATGCGCGGTTTGCCCACTTGGATTCGCGGTGGTTGGATTTTCGCAATGAATTGCATATGACCAACGATAAGGACTTATTTATAGAAAAGGGTTCCAAAAATTACCGCGAGGGGCTTTTGCCACTATATGAAGGCAAGATGATTGCGCAGTTTAATGCTGCCTTTGAAAATCCGCGCTATTTTTTGGACCCGGTTGCCTTTGATGAGCGCATAGAAAGCAAGGAGATTCACCGTGCCAAAGGGGATTTGGGGAAAGCTATTGGCAAAAAGTTTGACACCAAAACCTACAAAAAGCTGTTGGAGTTTGCCTACCCAACGATGAGTGAGAGTGCTGCGGAGGATAGTTTTATCGCTTACGACCGCGCGTTTTACCGCTTAGGATTCCGCGCGATTGTGGGTAACACCAACGAGCGCACCTTGATTTTCTCGTTGCTGCCAAAAAAATTGTGGAACGGGAAATAGCATTTGGAGTAGCGAGTCTAAAACATACGCCATAGATTCGCAGTGGGGGGGTAATACATCGCCCCGTCTCGCACCTTAGAATCCTCTTTGCGTTAGGCGTTTTCAATTCTATTGTTGCGGATTACATCGCCCGTGCAATGGTGCAAATCAGCGTGGATAAAACCTACATCACGCGTTTGCCTCTCCCACAGCCCAATGAGCAAGAGATTTTAGAAAATGAAAATTTTAAGCGCATTGCCGTGGATGCCTTAAAACTCCAACTCTATAACGATACGCACGGCGATTTTAAGGCGTTAGCCGCGGAGTTTGGCATAGAGCAACCCGACCTGCCGCAAACCCCAAAGCTTTATGACGAATTGAGGGCGCAGTTAGACATTCGCATCGCCCAACTTTATGGCTTATCGCGCGAGGAAATGATGGGTATTTTGGAATCTTTTAAGGTGCTACAAAAGAAAAATGCAAAATATTGCGCACTCCTAAAAAACGAAAAATGGTGGTCATAAAATTACACGGTCAACTTTGAAAAATTTTCAAAAAAAATTGAAGTTGACCGTGGAAAAATTAAAGTTGGAAAATTAAAGCCTTTCCCCCAAATACAGGGAATGAGAGGAAAAGCAGGCGATTTTTTCATCGTGTGTGACCACCACCAACGCCAGCTGTTTTTCTTTGCATAAATCCAAGAGCACGCCAAAGACTTCCTCTGCGGTGTGCACGTCCAAATTGCCCGTAGGTTCGTCCGCCAAAATTAAGGAAGGATCACCTGCCATTGCGCGCGCGATGGCGCAGCGTTGGCGCTCACCACCTGAAAGTTCTGCCGGACGGTGTAAAAGCCGTTTGCCCAAGCCCACTTTTTTTAACAATTCTTGGGCTTTGAATGTCGCAACCTCCCGGTTTTCCCGCCGAATAATCAAAGGCATTGCCACGTTTTCCAAAGCGGAAAATTCGGGGAGCAAATGGTGAAATTGGTAGACAAAACCCAAATGGCGGTTGCGATGGCGGTTTAAATCTTGGGTGTTCAGCGCATTTAAATTTTGCCCTTGGATGAAAACCGTTCCGCTATTAGGGGATTCTAAGCCGCCCAATAAATGCAACAGCGTGGATTTTCCTGCGCCGGAAGGTCCAGTCACGGATAGAAATTCCCCTGCGTTGAGTTTTAAAGAAATATCCTTTAAAACCGGCACCACTTGCCCTGCCAACACAAAGCTTTTGTTTAAATTTTCCGCCTTCAAAACTTCATTCATAGCGCAGTGCCTCGGCGGGTTTGATTTTCAAGGCGCGGTAGCCCGGGTAAAGGGTGGCGAAAAACGCCAAGAAAAGCGCCATAATGGAAACGCCCAAAACATCCGACCAATGCAATTCGCTGGGCAAATCGCTGATGTAATAGACTTCTTTGGACAAAAACTGCATTCCCAAAAGGCGCTCAATAAACGGCACGACCACGTCAATGTGGGTGGCGAGTAATACTCCGCCCAAGACGCCTAAGCCTAAACCTATAATCCCCAAGAGCGCGCCTTGGATGATGAACACCAGCATAATGGAAAAGGGGGTTGCGCCCAAGGTTTGCAAAATGGCGATATCCGATTCTTTATCGGTGACCGCCATCACCAAGGTGGAAACCAAGTTGAAGGCCGCCACCGCCACAATCAAAGACAAAATGATGAACATCATTGTTTTTTCAATTTGCACGGCGCGGAAAAAATTGGCGTGGCTTTGCGTCCAGTCGTTCACCCAAAGCGGGGTATTGAAATTTTCCGCTAAATCCACTGCGATATGTGGTGCGCGGAATAAATCGTTTAATTTTAGGCGCACACCGGAAACGCTCTCTTTCATTTTGAAAAAAACCTGTGCGTCATTTAAATGCATCAAGGCTAAGCCGGAATCGTATTCATACATTCCCACGGAAAAAATGCCCGCCACAAAAAAGCGCCGCATTCGGGGCATAATGCCGGCGATGGAAATATCGGCATCCGGCGCAATCACCATTAAAGAATCGCCCACCGCAACGCCCAACATACGCGCCAAATCTTCCCCCAAAATGATTTTAAAATCCCCCGGGGTTAAATCCTCCAACGTGCCCTTTTTCATTGATTCTGAAAATTTTGCCACCCTTTTTTCTTCATCAGGCAAAATGCCGCGCACCACCGCACCGCGCGCATTGTGCGCCGAGAGCATTGCTTGATTGTGGATAAAAGGCGCAGCCGCCAAGACTTCCTTATTTTTTAAAGCTTCGCGCGCAACACTTTGCCAATCGTTTAAGCCTTCCAACGGGGAGCTGATTTGCACGTGGGAGACCACCCCCAAAATGCGCTCTCTTAATTCGCTTTGAAAGCCGTTCATCACGGACAAAACCACAATCAACGCTGCCACACCCAAGGCGATTCCCAAAATGGCGATGATGCAGATGAAAGAAACAAAATGATTGCGCCGTTTGGCGCGGGTGTAGCGCAATCCCAACAACCATTCAAAGGGCAAGTGACTGATTTTTTCCACGGTCTACTCCAAAAAAAATTCAAAAAAATAATCGCCTTAGCGTGGAAAATTAAAATCGGAAGGATTCACCGAACGGTTGGGATTCACAAAATTGACGGGGTTTTTCTTAGGCGTGGGTGGAGCAACCTTGGCGATGATGGAGCGAATATCCGCAATCGCCGATTCAATTTCTTGGTTCAATTCTGCAATGCTGATTTCCGGAGGCGTTTCTTCTTCGGGTAAAACGGGGGCGGCAATTTCGTCTTCTTCGGGTAAATGGAGTTCGGGTAAAGGCGCGTCCGTGGCAATTTCCGGTAAGGGCATTTCCACCAAGGGAATGTTGGGCATTTCTTCTGCGGGCACGTCCAACACCACTTCGTTTTTCGCCAAGGCTTCCGGCACAATGCTTTCTTCTTGGGGTTCGGATTCCCACAAAAGGGAAACGGTGGATAAATTGTCGCAAAATTTGCCGCCGTTTTTTTCTGCGATGTCTAATAAATCGGCCATCGCGTCTTTAAAGGGGGTCTTCGCAAAATTTTGAATTAAGCTTTTGTCATCAACGTTGCCCCACAAGCCATCGGTTGCCAACAAAATGATGTCACCGGCTTTGATTTTCATCGGGTCGGAAAGGGTCACCATCGGCGGGATGATTCCGCCCAAGCAGCTGTAAATTTTGTTTCTATCCGGGTGGGTGTTGGCTTCTTCTTGGGTGATTTTTCCCGCAAGAAGTAAATCATTCACCTGACAATGATCGTTCGTTTTTTTGAAAACTTGCTGGTTGCGGATGACGTAAAGACGGGAATCTCCGGCGTGCGCCCAATAGGCGGTGTTTTTGTGGATTAAGCACAGCACAATGGTGGTGCGGGGAAAATCAATCAAGCGCTTTAAGGCGTATTCCATAATCACCTTGTGCGCTTCTAAGATGCTTTGCAACAAAAAGGCTTTGGGGTCTTTGATGCCTTTTTGCACGGTTTGGCGGAAAAGGTCTGATAAGGTTTGTATCGCCAATTGGCTGGCGACTTCGCCGTATTCATACCCGCCCATTCCATCTGCCACCGCCAGCATTACGCAATTTTTGGAATAGCAATAGCCAATGCGGTCTTCATTATTTTTGCGTTTGCCCAGTCGGCTGGCTTGGAAGATTTGAAAACTCATCACAATTCCGTATTCAAAGTTTTGCGAATTTTGTGCCAGAGATTCACGCTTTTTTGAATGCTGTCGTTTTTGGGTAAAGGCGGCAAATCCAACAAAGCGTTTTGCAAAACAGGCACAACTTGCGGACGATACAAATGATTTAAATTCAAACACCAATCCACAATTTCTAAAAAGCGCGTGGTGTATTGCCCTTCCCAGCGCACCATCGCCGGAATGAGGGTGTCTTCTTTTTGGCGCTCATCGGCGGCAGGTGGGACGGTTTTGGATAAACACCCGTAAATGGACGCGCCCACGCTGTAAATATCGCTCCACGTTCCCAATAAAGAGCGGTCTCCATAATGTTCCGGCGAGGCAAAGCCCGGGGTATACATCGGCTTCAACACCAAAGGCGATTTTTCTATCATCTGGCGTGCCGCGCCAAAATCTAAGAGCACGGGGGAGTGGTCTTCCCTTAACGAAATGTTGGCGGGTTTGATATCCAAATGCAATAAATGGTTGATGTGCACTTCGTATAAACCATCCAACAAACACGCGAAAACATCGCGCAAAAATTCTTCATCCACGGGGTATTTTTTAGTGTATTGGTGCAGGGAAAGCCCTTTTTCATACACCATTACGATATACACCGTGCCATTGGCGCGGAAAAAATTCAAAACGCGCACCACGTTGGGGTGTTGCACCTTGGCAAGCGCTTTGCATTCTTCAAAAAAGCATTTCATTCCATAATTAAACAGCGCTTTGTGTTCTTCGCTTACGCGCGGAGCAATTTCGCCGTCCATTCTCAGCGCCAAATTGTTGGGCAAAAATTCTTTGATGGCGACCGTTTCCAAGGTTTTGGTGTCGCGCGCCAAATAGACAATAGAAAACCCGCCCAAAGAGAGCTGTTTTTCAATCACATAATGTTCTAAGCGAAATCCCGTAGGAAGTGCGCTATTGACTTGTGCCACCATAAGCCTGCATAAGATAAACTGACGTTCTTTTCACAATGTTTATTTTACTCAAAATGCACAGTATGACCGCTTACGCCGAAGGCAAAAAAAATTTGCCTTGCGGTATTTTAGAAATCAGTTTGAAAAGCGTAAACCACCGCGCGTTGGATATTGAATTTCAAAGCAATATAATAAACGCTTTGCAAGAAGAAAACTTGCGCCAATATTGTAAAAAAAATCTCTTCCGCGGCAAAATTCGCGTGGTGGTGCGTTTTACAACGGATTCTGATTCCAAAAAATTAAACTTAAACCATTCTGTTCTCAACAATTATTTAAACCTTGAACAAGAATTGTTGAATGCCCACCCGCATTTTAAAGGTTTTTCCGTTTTTGAAATTTTGCAAATGGCGGGCGTTTTGGAAGAACCGAATTTTAATGAAAATGAAATGTGCATTGAAACGCTTTTTAAAGAAGTGTTTGAAAAGTTTTTGTCTGCCAGAAAAGAAGAAGGCAATGCCTTAACCTTATTTTTAAAAGAAAAAACAAAGACATTAGAAAAAGAGTTGAAAGAATTAAATCAAAATCTAGCGCAAATTAACGCGTTTTACCGTGAAAAAAGCTTACAAAAATTAAAGGAATGGCAAGCCACCTTGCCCTTGGAGCGCTTTCAGCAAGAATGGAGCGCGCACCTTTTGAAAACGGATATTGCCGAGGAATTGAGCCGCTTAAACGCGCACGCGCAATCTTTGTGGAAAACCTTTGAATCGCCTTCTCCCCACGGTAAACGTTTGGATTTTTTAATGCAAGAATTGATGCGGGAAGCAAACACCCTGAGTTCCAAAGCCATTGGAATGGAAATTAGCGAATCGGCACTCACTTTAAAAATCCTCATTGAGCAAATGCGCGAACAAATTCAAAATATAGAGTGATTTTAAAAATCCACGGTGAACCTTGAAAAATTTTCAAAAAAACGAAGGGTTGACCGTGGAAAACAAGGAGAAAAAATGAAAGAAGGCAGCTTATTAAAAACCTATCTTTTAAAGATTCAAAATTTAAAAGAAACGGATAATGAACACACGCACCGTTCGGCGTTGGAATGACTTTTAAATGAAATGAAAGGTAAAGACTATTTAAATTTGGAACTCACCATTAAACAAGAACCCCATAGAGATAAAAGCGGTTCAGGTGCGCCAGATTTTGAAATTCTTTTTAACCATTCGCGCGTGGGTTTTGTGGAAAATAAACGTGTGAATGTGGATTTAAACGCGGTTACCCAAAGCGAGCAAATTGCCAAATATCTCAAACTCAGCGACAACATTTTGCTCACCGATTATTTGCGTTTTTGCCTTGTGGGACAAAATAAAGATGGCAAAGCGGAAATCATCCAAGAGTGCCGTATTGCCACCTTAAAAGATCTCCCCCCCCC
>QLIP01068833.1_pt1 | contig 12404 bp, 10 predicted proteins | sample 1769771 | NCBI WGS metagenome assembly QLIP01 (sample SAMN09428762, study PRJNA476227) | Gut metagenome, whole genome shotgun sequencing project. | isolation source: cecum | host: Rhizomys sinensis | place: China: Jinsha town of Minqing, Fujian Province | collected 2013-09-23
ATTCAACTCCATTTTAAGATTCGTAAATAAGTTTAAACAACTTTATTGTTCAAGACTCAATTAATCACAACGTCGATTAATTTTTGTGAGCTACTAATCTAGTTAGACTTACTCAGAAGTTGTTTAAACAACTTCATTTCTTCTCTCCTTATGCAGATTGAGCATATCACCAAATACCTTATCGTAACTTTCAGGAACAAACGGAGTTGACGCAGACGACGGATAAAGTGTAATCTCACCGAAATACACCTTGCCATTCACAACATAAAAATCAGTGCGCATAAAATCTGCTCCCTTCGACAACTTCTCTGACAACTCAAGAATCAAATCCAAACTCTCCGGACGCGGATCGGGCACCGACGCATTCGGATGCCCCGGACGCCGAACTGAAAGTCTTTTCCAATCTGTATCATAGAAATCCTCGGTCAAGCCCGACTCCTCAAACCGGTCTCTACAAACCAAAATGAATTTCGGTTTGCCATTAAAGTTATGCACTTTGAAATCGGCAATATCGCTACCGCTATTATCTTCCAAAAAGGCCTCGGCTATTATTCTTCGCTTTACGTTCTTATATGGCCACTCTCTGGTCTCTGCATAAAAATTACGATGCAAAGACTGGCGCATCGTATTTTTAGCCGCTTCGCGATCAAAGTGTTTTTTCTCTTTGCAAATCACAACACTGCCGCTATCGTGCGTGGTCTTCATCACAAACTTATCTGGAAGTGCATCGAAATCAATCTCCTCTACACTATCCCACACGCCATAAGTTGGTATGATATACTCCTCTCCGATAATCCGAGCCACGTACTGCTTGGCCTCATGTTTATCCACCATCGTGGTGTACAATGGTTTATGATCGTTCAACTTCAGCCAATTCAGCTTCTCGTTGAACGTCTTCGGATTACGCAAGTTCGGCAACTTTCCGAAATTCTTCCTATATTTCAATCGAACATACAAGCAATCTGGAATAAAATTCATCAGCTTATACAACATGTTCTTTAACTGACTTTTCATCATAGTACTAAATTAAATCAAGTGTTTCATAGTACTATAACAACAAAATCAGCTACCCAACCGGTTCAATCAAAAACAAATTATTATCAAAATAATGATTAAAGTATTATTATGAAGTTGTTTAAACTTATTTTTTATTAACATTTGCGAGAGATTTTTGAGCTGATTTTTTCACTCGAAGAGGAAGCAACCTTACGGTTGGTTCCGATGAGAGGGAAAAAAGCAGCCAAAAAGATCCGCAAAGGGTAATAAAAGAATAAAATTCAACTCCATTTTAAGATTCGTAAATAAGTTTAAACAACTTCTATATTTAATTTATTAAACCGACTAAAATTACAGCTATATTTACAACTGCAACATAGCTCCAATCTCATCATCGGCCGATTCCGGTGTGAAGCGTCCAACACCAGAATCAGGAAAGAACGTTATCTCTCCAAAATAAAGTCTTTCTCCGACTTCATAAAAATCAACTCTAACAAAGCGCTTATCCTTTGCCAGTTTCTCGGCCAATTCTATCATCTTATCAAAATGGACTGGTTTCTCGACCGGCTTATCGGCAAATCCAAACCTCGTCTCCGTAAAGTTCAATAAATGAAACTTTGTGTCATAATAGTTTGCCCGATGGTCTGTGTCGCGATCCACATCAACCTTCATAAATCGCACCTTTCCATTGAAGCAAAAGAATTTATAGTCATTAATCGAGCCGTTAGTAGTGTCACCATCAACCTCCAACAACTGCTCTGCAATGATACGACGCTTAACATTCTTATACGGCCATTCACGCGTCACGGCATAGAAGTCGCGTTGCAATGCCTCACTCATCTTCTTCCGTGCCGCCTCTCGATCCAGTTTAGACTTATCCCTACAAATTACAACACCTCCACTATCATGTGTTGCTTTCATCACAAACTTATCAGGCAACGAATCGAAATCAATCTCCCCGGCACTCTCCCACACACCAATAGTCGGAATCACATACTCACCACCTATAACATCGGCAACATACTGCTTCACTTCATGTTTATCAACCAAAGTCGTATAATGCTGATTCCTATCATACAACTTCAGCCAATTCAGCTTCTCGTTGAATGTCTGCGGATTACGCAAGTTCGGCAGCTTTCCGAAATTCTTCCTATATTTCAAACGGACATATACGCTGTCAGGAACAATCCTCATCAGCTGATACATCATATTCTTAAACTTTCTTCTCTTCGTCATTGTATTCCCACTGATTATTTTAGAAGTTGTCTAAATTTCAAATCTTTTTCTGGAATAGGCTCCAGATTACGACTCTTATTTTGTCGATTAAGACTGAGATGATGAAAACTACTACCAAAAATATCATTACATAGATGAATCCACCCGCGTAACTGTTGAAATGACGGCAGATCGCATTGTAGGCATACCCTACAAACGGATGGCAGTGAAACAGGAAGACGCTAAAGGCCGAACCCGACAGAAAATTAACCCACCCTATCGTGCCAATCTCTATCTTGCGGAAGAATTGGAACAGAAAGACCGATTCAATTATCACTATCGGATTTAAGTAGCCATATATACTACTCTTAACTCCAACCAACAGCAATGCCGCACTCGCAACTGTCAGTATCAACGTACACACAAAGAAACTCAACAGGTCCCACCACTTGCTCCAATGTATAAACCTCAGCTGCGACCGTTTAAGCCACGCTCCCAGCATATACAATCCTAATAATGAAATTGCTGAGAGTCCTGTATTAAACTCCTGACTCCTTACAACCCAACCGAATAGCGTGCTGAAGATATAGAATACAATCAAGAATTTCAAAAGCCTCTTCTCTGACGACTGCTGAATAAAATCGTTTGCCAATGGACTCAGAATATACAGTGTAATGTAGGCTGAGATAAACCAACGTCCCTTATACCATACCAACATCTGCGACACAAATGCCGAGATTGTGTAATTCATCTCCGACGGCAAGAAGGGCTCTAACAGATACTTAGCTATCACAAAGCCACACAGACCCCAGAACAGAATCTGGAATAGGAGTCCGAAGAATGATTTCTGGTTCCATCTTATACCAAAATATCCCGATATCAAGATAAAACAGTGCACGCATATCACACCTATACTCTCCATTTCAAGATTGAAGAGAGCTTTTAACGGATTATTCACCACCAATTCGGTAGTTGTTGGCATCCGCAATGGCAAATAATGCACCAACATCACCAAAAACATCGATAATATTCGCAATATCTCGATGTTTGATTGGCGCTGTTTCTTTTTGACTATCTCATGTGTTGCACTCATAGCTCTTCTCTATTCTATCTCTTTTCGGTAAGTTTCATTCCAAGATTGTAGATCTCCTCTGCAGCATGCTTCGGAGTGTAATCGGCAACTATCTTTCGCGACTCCTGACCCATTGCTTGCAGTCTTTCTCTACTACCGTCAATCTCCTGAAGTGTCTGTACGAAGTTTGCCCTGTCATGCGGATTGAATGTCCAGCCATTCTCCTGGCGCACCAACTCCGGATGGCATCCATTAAAGATGGAACAGGCTATCGGCAAGCCGGACGCCATTGCCTCAGGCACCACCAAGCTCCAGTTGTCCTCCAATGTCGGAATAATAAAACAATCGGCGGCTTTATAATAGGGACCTAAATCATCGTAGTTTACAGCGCCTACCAACTTCACATTCTTTAGCCCATGCTTCTGAATAAAAGCCTCGACCTCAGCACGTTGCTTACCATCGCCAACAAGCATCAGTGTTGCATCCGACAACTTAGCCTCTTTCCATGCCTCGAGCATCTGCATTATACCCTTCAGCGGTATGATTCTTCCGACATAAATAAAAGTCAGGCCTTGCAAATTATATTTCTGCTTTATCTTTTCAACCTCCTCGGGAGTTGCTTTGGCTACATTCTCTGCCATACCCTCCGTATCGGCTGCCATATGACCGAATGCTAACGGCTTTCGATATCCCAAAGTCTCGGTGATGAATTGCTTTGTCAGAACGCCGTTGCAATCGATACCGTCGATCCAACGCGATACGAATTTACGATACCACAATCGCCACTTGGCGGCATTCCGCTCCGTATGCGGTGTTTTCTCATAACACATCACATGGCGCACCTTGCTCCATGGCTTTATACGCATCAGCAACGGTGCATAAGTCCATTGAAAGAATCCATCCGATACCAAAAGATCCGGATTAGTACGCTTAGCCCGACCAATCAATCCCCTCTGAATCGGTATACGAATCCCTTTGTTTGCCACACCCAATTGCGTCTTCTTACCGATACGAATCTCACCATTCATAGCCACGGCACGATCGCCCAGAATCGCTTTCAGCTTCTTCTGGCATCGCTCCGGCACGGCATCTCCGTTATAAATTACCGTAAGTTGACCGCCACACAATTCATCAAGAGCCTTATAAACAGGAATGCGGTAATCCAAAAAACTCCTAGTTATCCATGTTATCTTCATAATCCTCTTTTACGCCTAATTCATAATGTTTTCCATACACATACATGCCGCATATCAATGTAAAGATATACATACACGGCATCCAAGCTCCATATACGCGAGTTCCGACACTCGGATTACCCATACAATGCAGGAACGCGACAAAGAAACAGCCAATCAATATCGGTTTATACTTCGGATCCTCATATCTCGAGAATACAATCCATCCCACCGAGAGGAAGAATAAACCAATCAATATAGCACCCGGTATACCTAAGCCCATTGCCGCACTGAAGAGTGAATTGTGGGCACTGATTGCACTCATCCCCTTCTGATAAATAACATAAGGCTCGGCAGCAAAAAATCCTAATCCATAAGGATTTTCACCTACACTCTCGATTGTTGCTTCCAGCAAATGGTCTCGCCCCGAAGTTTCTGTTAACGAAACTGACTGTTTATCAAAGAATATTGTATTCTTTAAGATTGTTTCCGGTCCTATGCCAACCAATGCAACCAACAGAACGGCACATCCAAATATTCCCAATATACGTGTGCGCCCCTTTTTCCATAAAGTACTTATCAAACCGAGTCCCATACCAATATAGGCAACCGTCGACATCGAGAATATGGCCATGATCAATATCAGATAGTTATACCATTTCCGAGGCGTAAAATAGAGAGCCATGAAGAAGAATGTAGTGGCAAACATCTGCGATGACTCCAACAATTGGCTGAAAGATTCAGCCCATTGCATCGTGCGTCCTACAGCCCAGAAGATATCCCACGTACAGTACATTAACGACCATAAGATGACAAATTCCAGATCTGTCGTCTCAAACAGATCCTGAATCACGGCCACTACCAGCAACGCAGTCGCCAAGCACTCAAAAGCTCGGAAGCCCGTCAACAACGGGTTCACACTCCAGAGCATACTTGCGGCTCCATACAGTGTATACACCACAAATATGACCAACGGACTCTTCCATAACATTGTATTGCCAAATTTCGACTCCGACCGATACAACGACGTCACGCCAACAATCATGGCGATGAACGCATAGAGAATAAAGACCATTGCCGAAATATCCACGGTGGCATATTCCGCGGTGTCTCGCTGGCGCGCAAATATTAAATATAAGACCGGACGGCTTAACAGAACCCACCCCGCTACCGATGTGCAGCGAATCAGGTCCTTGAGTCCGAAGTTTTTAATTTGGGTTTTCATATTGGATTTGCTTGAGTTTTGCTACCAACTCTGTCGTTATGAGTTGCTGGCCCTTGGAATTGAGATGTAGACGATCGCTAAAAATTGTATGATCTGCCGAATATTTCGGACTGAAATCCCAGAACTCTACCAACGAATCTTTCGCGGCATAGTTCTCAAACCATTTCATCATCTTCTGATATTTGGCAGGTTCAAAATTATTCAACAAATCAAGAGTCGGCGTATTAACCAATATCACCTTTACCCCTCGATTAGTTATTGACTTTACTGTTTCATCGAATTTTGCCATCAAAGTCGGATTCATCTGAATATGACGTTCGTCTCTGTTCTTGAGTCGCAACTTATATTGTTCAATGTCAATGACATTTGTCTTCATATTGTCCCAATTATTCAGCCAACCTCGAATAGCGGAATTCTTAATGCCGTCATCGTTAAATCGCGCGGTCTTTACCAAGCGGTGCAACCAATAGTCGGTGGCCGGTGCCTGCGAACGAATATGTTCTCGCATCGCCTCATCGCCTATAAACGGCAGAAACAACTTATAGGAATATTCGCTTAACCCCTCGCCTGTAAAGGTGGCCAGGTCAACTCCATATAAAACATATTTCAGCGAATCGGCACATGGCAACTCAAGAAAATGTTTCACCATTGCCTGCTTGTCGGCCACATTGACTCCCTCTCGACAATATTTCGATACTTTCAATCCGCTCTCCTTCTCCAGACGCTCCTTGTCGACGGCAAGCATCAAGTGGCTATGCCCCACAACAAGAAGATCTGCCTTCTGATCCAGACCATAATAGTGATTAATCCCCTTCATAAACACAGCATTCAAGATGTTGTCTGCGAGTAAAAAGAAGGCGATAGCCACAAAGCTCCAAAGAACAATATGTCGAGTTGTTTTCATCTTCGTATCTAAAACTGAAAATAAACAAAATTATCTGACGACATCCCAAACAATCCCATCAAGATTAATAGCGGAACCAAGTATAGTAAATTTGCTTTCAGCCGATCCTCATAATTCTCGACGTCAAACAGTATTACACCTTTTCTTATCAACAATTCATAGCCGATAAAGATTAACAGCATGAAGACGGTTGATGCAAATGCAAACGAAGATATGCCAAACGATATCGCGCCAAACGAACTGAATATTCGGTGAATGACATAAGTTGCCTGCGAAAAGTCCAGTCTAAAGAATATCCATGCCAGTGTCGCGAGTGCAAAAACAACCAGCCCCGACAGGAAACTTGTAGTTTTTGTCCACCGCAAATTGGGCGACTGCAATCCCATAAAGTGCTCGCACAGATAATATACGGCATGCAATCCGCCCCATATCAGAAAACTCCAGGCTGCGCCGTGCCATAGTCCAGAGAGCAAAAAGATTGTCGATATATTGAACACCCAATAGATCTTATGACTAACGCGGCTTCCGCCCAGCGAGAAATATACATATTCCGTAAACCATGAGGTCAATGCAATGTGCCAACGGCGCCAGAAGTCCTTAAAGGTTCTTGAAAAATAGGGCTGACGGAAATTCTTGGTCACATTAAAGCCAAGCGATTTCGCAACGCCCAACGCCATGTCGCTATATCCGCTAAAATCACAATATATCTGTATACTGTAAAAAATTGCAGCCACAGCCAATGTCGCTCCACTGCGATATTCTGGCGATTCATAGGCCCAATCCACATATGCCGCCAATCTATCAGCAATAACTACCTTCTTAAACAATCCCCATACAAAGATGCAGACTCCCTGCATCACTCCGCTTAGCGTAGGCGAAGAGTAGCGTTCTATCTGAGGCAACAGATTCCGGGCCTTTTCGATCGGTCCCGACATAATGGTCGGAAAGAAGGATACGAACAGAAAGAAATCCAGCGCACTTGCCTGCTTCTCTATCTTGCCTCTATAAACATCAATCGTATAAGAGAGGGCTTGAAATGTAAAGAACGAAATACCAACGGGAAGCAACAACCCCTGAAGCAATTCCACATTCAGTTCAATATTCGCAATGCCCGCAAACGTACTGCATAACAATAACGAATACTTATAGAACACCAACGGTATCAACGATAAGACTACACTTATGGCAACTATCCGTTTTGCATGCTTTCGATTCTTATTGAACAGCATGCGCCCTCCAATATAATTGACAAGCGTAACGAAAGCCAATATCAGAGTGAATCCAACATTGAAATACCCATAGAAATAATAAGATGCCACCAACAGAGTCGCATTTCGCAACACGACATTGCGGCTAACCGCTTTCTCGGTCAGCAACACAACCCACACCAATAGCAGGAATCCTATGAATATGAAACTATTAAAAAACATACTTAGACTTATATGGATTTTAGCTCGACGATAGCAGCCCTTGCATTTAACAAAATATTGGGAACGGAATCTTATATCTTTCTGGTATTTTCATGCCATCTGACGTAGGCCATCAACATTGACCATAGCAGTATTGATCCACTTGCAACTCCGAACATACGACCCACCGAATTCCGTGGAAAGCTTTCTTTATATCGCTTTGCCTCCTTACGTGCCATACGCCATTTGCCGGTCATCATCTTGTTGTATACCATCGGAAGCGATTTATTCTTTAGTAATCTCACCTCCGACTCCTTCGAATTGGCAACGCCTCGCTCGCGGAGTCGTTTCAACCAGTCATCGAGCATCGGCGTATTCTCCCATCTCGGCCTCATCTTCTTGGCCCATCCTATGTTTTGTGATACCTGATTGCCATCGCTTACGAACAGTATCGCTGGAATGTATCCCATCTTGCCATAGGAGGCAATCATTGCCCAATACTCCAGATCCTCGCACACTCTCATCTCCTCGCGCATACCGCCGGCTTGCTGCGCAATCTCGCGTCGAATCAATATAGATCCGGTACATATATGATTATGTTCAGCCCAGAATTCATAGAAGTCACCAATCACCATCCCATCGGCCGGTGCCAATTCTGCCCAACCATTAGGTGAAGTTGACTCGCCACTTACAGTAATATGTTTCTGCGCTACAGAAACAGCCACGCAATCTTTATGAGTATCCAAAAATGAAACTGTGCGTTCCAAAAACTCCGGCATCCAGTAATCATCCGCATCCAAAAATGCTAAATATCTTCCTTGGGCTATCTTGATGCCACGATTGCGAGCCTTGGCCGGACCCGAATTCTCTTGACGCAACAATAGTATGCGATCCTGTTCGGGTCGACGCTCTATCAACTCAATGGAATTATCTTTGCTACCATCATCAATAAGTATGACCTCTACTGTATAACCACCTTTCTGATTAAACACCGAGTCTAAACACCTGTCCAATAACGCAGATGCATTATATACTGGAATCACTATCGAAACATCTATCATAACCTTACTCGTTTAAAGAAGTTGTTTTGAAGTTGTTTAAACAACTTAATATCAACCTCAAGATATAGTTTATCAATCCGCTTAGCTTTATAACCACACTGTATGGTTATGAGTTCGTAGAACGTTTCAAAATTTTCTTTTTGATGATGCTAATTATAGGCAAGCGCTTATTCAATTCGCGCAATGACCAATAACAGATTGCAGCACATCCCAATCCGCCTACTGCATATTGGAGCCACGAATCGACAAAGGTCGACAACAAACAGAGCAGAAATCCCGTACCCACCGCAACAAGCATCAACATTCGAATCCCTCTCTCCGCCACAAACCAGCCGTGACGACGCTGAATCAGATAATTCTGAATCGAATAAAGCAATTGAGATATAGAATATGATACACCCAAACCGGTAAGTCCGCCATACCAGAAGCCCAACATATTCAATCCCAACTGATAGAACAGAAACAGCATCTGACTTCTGAAGTATATCTTGGTTTCGCCGCGCGCAATTAATCCGATCGACATTGCCCAACCTGGAACGCGCAACAGCATTGACAGCGCCGTCCACCCTATAATGGTTCTGGCGGCATAGAACTTTGTTGAATAAAATATCGCCAAAACCGGCTGTGCGAATGTAATCATGATTGCAATCAGCGGTGTCAGCAAAAATATCAACAACTCGATCTCATTGAGCATCGTTACACGATACTCATCACGGTTGCCGCAACTCGCCGTTAGACGCGGGTAGAAATCACTCTCGATCGATGAAAATACCAATCCTACGTAAGTATTAATCAATGAAAAGCTTGCCGTAAACAGACCCACCGTAGCAACATCACTCATATCTGCAATGAATGCTCGAATCGCAAATCCCGCCAAATGAGTTAATGTATAACTTAAACCAATCGAGATTCCCATCCGAAACATCGGACCGCCCTGCTTTATAGCACCTACAATACCTATTCGATAAGCCCTTATCTTAGCCTTGCGAACCATTATATAGGAGACTGCAAAGTTCACAAACGATGTCAACAGAATTACGGGTACAATACCATTGATTCCCATTGTCCAATATAAGACAATTGAAATAACGGCACCCAATACACCCGCTATCATTCGCTGATTCGCAATCAGTTTATATCGTTGCAAACCGGTTAATACCGCTCCCTGTCCCGAAACCAACTGATTGGTTATAATGGTGACTGATACTATTCTGAGCCACATCGCATAATCGGCATTACCAAATGCCAACCTACTCAATTGCGGGGCAAATATGATAATACCTAACGTACCGACTATCGCCGTCAGCCATAATAACCACCTCAACACCGCATATGTCTTCGCAAGCGACTCCTCATCGTCCCGGGCTTTTGCTTCTGCAATATCCTTGACCGAACTCGTGCCAAGTCCACAACATACCACCGACTCCACCGACATCAAAATCGATGAAATCAAGCCGTAGATACCAGTTCCGACCGGACCCAGGAAGACTGCACTAACCTTGGTGGTCAGCACCGATAACGCTATCTTATAAATTTGAAGACCTCCGAAGATAGCAATCCCCTTCATCCCTTTCTTATAGGATTTCTGAGATTGCTCATCCGGCTTCTTTGTCGTTAACTCATCCATAACAATCCTGTTTGATGGTTACTCTTTCGCCTGCACCTCGCACAACGAAGTGCCGCACACAGCCAACGCCTCTTGTTTCTAATCGGCGTGGAAAAGGTCGCGAGTATATACGCGATCTGCTATATCGTCCAAACATGAATCATAGCGGTTGGCTATCACCGCACGACTGCGACGCTTGAATTCCTCTAAGTCGTTGACTACGCGACTTCCATAGAACGTTGTGCCATTCTCTAATGTCGGCTCATAGATAATGACCTCCGCACCCTTCGCCTTCAAGCGCTTCATTACGCCCTGGATCGACGACTGACGGAAATTATCACTGTTCGACTTCATGGTGAGTCGATACACGCCTATCACACATCCCTCCGATTCATCACCGCAGAAGTCAGCACTATAGCTATACCATCCAGCCTTTTTCAGTACCTGGTCGGCGATAAAATCCTTGCGCGTACGATTCGATTCGACTATGGCTGTCATCATCTGCTGGGGCACATGGTCATAGTTAGCCAACAATTGCTTCGTATCTTTCGGCAAACAGTAACCGCCGTAGCCAAACGATGGATTATTGTAGTGAGTTCCGATACGCGGATCCAGACCAATACCCTCGATTATGGCCCGTGAATCAAGTCCCTTTACCTCGGCATATGTGTCGAGCTCATTGAAGTAGCTTACACGCAGTGCCAAATATGTATTGGCAAATAATTTTACCGCCTCGGCCTCCTTCAATCCCATAAATAGTGTCGGAATATCCTCCTTTATGGCACCTTGACGCAACAGAGACGCAAACTCGTGCGCCTTACCTTCAAGATATTTAATATCAGCAACGCGTGCAATTATCTCATTTTCGGCGGCAAATTCTTCATTTCCAAGCATCTTCGGATACCCTACTATTATGCGACTCGGATAAAGATTGTCGTAGAGAGCCTTACTCTCGCGCAAAAACTCGGGCGAAAAGAGAAGATTAAGTCGCTCAACTCCCTTGGCGGCATAACGCAAATATAGGCTACGACAGTAACCCACCGGGATTGTAGATTTAATAACCATCGTGGCTTTGGGGTTAACACGCAACACGATATCAATCACATCCTCAATGCAATGCGTATCGAAATAATTACGCACCGGATCATAATTGGTCGGCGCGGCTATAACGATGAAATCGGCATCGCGATATGCCGCCTCCGCATCGAGTGTAGCCACAAGGTCGAGCTCCTTCTCGGCCAAATAGCGCTCAATGTACTCATCTTGAATCGGCGATTCACGTCGATTTATCTTCTCAACCTTGTCGGCGATTACGTCGACGGCAACAACCTGATTGTGTTGCGACAGGAGTGTAGCGATACTCAAGCCCACATATCCTGTGCCTGCGACTGCAATTTTCATATCCGTTCGTTTTTTTAGTGGGAACAAAACTCTTGGTCTGAATCAGCATAATATATTGTCTCACATATAGTTAGATATATACAGCATTCAAACTTCCGAAAAGTCACCAGTGGAATCTATATTTTTTAACATATTCCCCAATTATTATAGCGAATTTAACATTTTTCGCTAAATTATCCAAACTCCCCACTTATACAACATATAAGTGAATTAAGAAGTTCTTACATTTTCCACCGAGAACTTCTTTTAAATTGAGATAAAAAACTACTTATCGCATAAATACTCAAATTTCCGAATAGTATGGGACTCCCCATTATCAAACCAGTTAAGTTGGTTGTTT
>QLIP01018187.1_pt1 | contig 12403 bp, 7 predicted proteins | sample 1769771 | NCBI WGS metagenome assembly QLIP01 (sample SAMN09428762, study PRJNA476227) | Gut metagenome, whole genome shotgun sequencing project. | isolation source: cecum | host: Rhizomys sinensis | place: China: Jinsha town of Minqing, Fujian Province | collected 2013-09-23
GGGCGGCCGCCGTTAAAGAGACTGAGGTCGGAACTAAGCGAATAAGAACCCGTGTATTGAGGATTAGACACAAAACGACCGTCGGTTTCGTTAAAGGTGTTGCCGTTGGTAAAGCCCTGATTGCTGCTTAGGCCGAGCGATGGATAACGGGCGGCTTGGGCGGTTTTAAGCTCGATTTCGGCCGCCTCATAGTCAATCTGCGCCAAGCGCACGTTTAAGTTGTGTTCTTTGGCATGGGCTATGCAACGCGCGAGATTCCAAAGAGTGGTGTCGGGTGCAGGTTCTGCGCCGGGTGCGACTTGTGCGGCGGTGCTCGTGGTCTGTATGTTTGCTTGTACGGCGGCTTGCGTGAGTATGGTCGGTGGCGTTACGGTCTGTCCCACCGCGAGGGTTTGCCCAAAAAAGAGCAACATCAAGTCAAGTCCCGATACGCCAAAACGATTTTTCATAAGTGTCGATTTGAAAATCGGGACAAAAGTAGCGGTGGGTTATCCGCGCACCAAATAAAATAGACGACCTGCCGTAAAGTCTCGACGAAAGGGGCGAACCGCCCGACGAAAGAAAATGGTCAGTCGTACAGCTCTACCGCGCGACCCGGCTGCGAGAAGTTCGGGGAAAATAAAAAAGCGCCTGCGGTGTGCAGACGCCTTTCTTTTGTTCTCGTGCCCTCGCGGAGACTCGAACTCCGGGCCCAATGATTAAGAGTCATTTGCTCTACCAACTGAGCTACGAGGGCGAAAACGGCGGCAAATGTACAATCTTTTTTTGATATTTCAAAATATTATCATTATCTTTGCACCCACTTTGCAAAAGGGTCTCGTGGCCGAGTGGCTAGGCACTGGTCTGCAAAACCATTTACAGCAGTTCGAGTCTGCTCGAGACCTCCCAAGGCCGTCCTACCCCAAGGGCGGCTTTTTTAATTGTTATGAAAAAACTCTACATAGAAACCTACGGCTGCCAAATGAACTTTGCCGATTCGGACGTGCTCTCGGCCATTCTTTCACCGCGCTACGAGCCCACTTCCGACTACAAGCAAGCCGACCTTATACTCGTTAATACCTGCTCCATTCGCGACCACGCCGAACAGCGCGTCTTAAACCGTCTGCGCGAATTTACGGCCCTTAAAAAACGCCGCAGCGGCCTCTACGTCGGAGTAGTGGGTTGCATGGCCGAGCGCATGAAAGACGAACTTTTGGAAGAAGCCCTGCAAATAGACTTGGTGGTGGGACCGGATGCCTATCGACAGATTCCCGTGCTCTTGGATCAACTCTCTACGGGCGGCGGCAAGGGCATGGACGTAAATCTTTCCACCGAAGAAACCTACCACGACATTGTGCCGCTTAGGGCCACCGAAAACAAAGTGTCGGCCTTTGTCTCCATTATGCGCGGCTGCCAGAATTTTTGCGCCTATTGCGTGGTGCCTTACACGCGCGGGGCAGAACGCTCCCGTCCTTTTGACAGCATTATCGATGAGGCTCGCGCGCTCTTTGAGCAAGGCTATCGCGAGGTAACGCTCTTGGGGCAAAACGTCAATTCTTACCACTATCAAGATGTGGGCTTTGCGCGGCTCATGGCTTCGGTGGCCGAAATCGACCCCCGGCTGCGCGTGCGTTTTGCCACCTCTCATCCCAAAGATCTTTCCGACGAACTGCTTGCCACCATGGCGGCCTATCCCAACATCTGCCGCGCCATTCACCTGCCGGTGCAGTCGGGTAGCGACACCATGCTCAAACGCATGAACCGCAAATATACCCGCGACCACTATTTGCAACGGGTGGCGGCCATTCGTGCGGCCTTGCCCGACGTAAGTTTGAGCACCGACCTCATTGCCGGTTTTTGCGGCGAGACCGAAGCCGAACATCAAGACACCCTTTCGCTTATGCGCGAAGTGGAATTCGATTCGGCCTTTATGTTCAAGTATTCCGATCGTCCCGGCACCTTTGCCCATCGCCACTATCAAGACGATATATCCGAAGAAGTCAAGACAGCGCGTCTTAACGAAATCATCGCCCTGCAAACAGAACTCTCGCTCAAATGCAACCAAAAATATGTGGGGCGTACAATGGAAGTGTTGGTGGAAGGCCTCTCTGAAAAGCGCGGTAAGCAATATATTGGCCGCAACACCCAAAACAAAGTGGTGCTCTTTGAACCCACCGGGGCGGAAATCAAGCCCGGTACCTACGTGCAGGTAAACGTTAAACGCTGCTCGGCCGTAACCCTGTTGGGCGATTTGGTTTAAGTTGTGGGTGGCCTTGTCGAAAGTCTATCACGTTTTCCAAAATTTTTGTTATATTTGCAAGTTTTGATTCGGAGATTTCTTTCCTCCGACAAAGCCCGTTATGGCACAAAAACGTTGGGTTGAACGCAACCATCATCAGGGAGACATTCCCTCCAACCTGCACGAGAATCGGCACATCGCCCGATTGCTCTATCAGCGGGGCTTGGATACGCCCGACAAAGTTCAAAAATTCTTCAATCCCGACATCAAGACTTTGCACGATCCTTTTGAGATGAAGGATATGGATAAGGCGGTAGATCGGGTGTGGCAGGCGGTTAATCGCAAAGAAAAGATTTTTGTTTACGGCGACTATGATGTGGACGGCACTACTGCTGTGGCTGTGGTTTACTCGTTTTTGGCTTATTGCGGTGCCAACCTCGACTTTTTTATTCCCGACCGATATGAAGATGGTTACGGCTTGTGCCGGCGCGGTATAGACTATGTGCATGAGCGCGGCGCAAAACTGCTCATTGTGTTGGATTGCGGCATTAAAGACCACGAAGAAGTGCGTTATGCCAACGAAAAAGGCATCGATGTGATTGTGGGCGACCACCATCGTCCCGGCGACACCCTGCCCGAAGCCTACGCCATCTTAAACCCCAAGCGCAACGACTGTGCTTATCCCGACAAAGATTTGTCGGGTTGCGGGGTGGGTTTCAAGTTGATTCAGGCTTGTGTGCAAAAGCAGTTCCCCAATACGCAGGAGCGCGAAAACGTGATGAGGGAAAGAGTGTATTCTCTACTTGATTTGGTGGCGGTGAGCATTGCTTCCGACATTGTGCCCATTATGGGAGAAAACCGCGTGTTGTCTTATTACGGGCTTAAAAAACTCAACACCAAACCCTCGGCCGGTATCGAAACCCTGCTCAAATATTCCAATGTGGTGCCCAACCCTCGTTCCACCAACGGCCTTTATTTTAACAGAGAACTCAACAACAGCGATTTGGTGTTTCTGGTAGGTCCACGCATTAACGCCGCCGGTCGCATTGCCAACGGCAAAGAGGCCATCAAACTGCTCTTGTGCAAGAGTCCGAGCGAGGCGCACGACATTGCCGAAAAAATCAATTCGTTCAATACCGAGCGCAAGGAATTGGATCAGAAAGCCGCGGCCGAAGCCCTCTTGGAAATCAATGCCGACGAACGCCTCAAAAAAGCGCAGGCCACGGTGGTGTATCAACCCAATTGGAGCCAAGGCATTATCGGTATTGTGGCATCCCGGCTTATCGAATACTACTATCGTCCCACCATCGTCTTTACCAAGTCTAAGACGGGCGATACCTTGGTGGGGTCGGCACGCAGCATCAAAGGTTTTGATATTTACGAAGCCATTGAAGCCTGCAAACGCTATTTGGTGCATTTCGGCGGACATAAATACGCGGCCGGTCTTTCCATCAAAATAGAAGACTACGAAGCCTTTCGCACGGCCTTTACCAACAGCGTGGCCGAACGTTTGCAAGATACGGAACCCATGCCCGAAATAGAGATAGACGACGAACTAAATCTCTCTGAAATTACGCCCGATTTTTATAAAGAACTCTGCCGTTTTTCTCCGTTCGGGCCGCGCAATCCCCTGCCGGTATTTAAGAGTTCGCGGGTTAAAGACAGTGGCAGCGGGGTAACGAAAGTGGTCAAAGACATTCACCTCAAAACCTCTTTCTTTCAAGAAACCGGCGATCGAAATCCGGTAATTAAAGAAGGCATCGCGTTTCAATACGGCGATTTCTACGAGGCGATTGTCAAGCAGAAAAAGAGCGTGGATATTTGCTATAATATCGAAGAAAACGTGTGGCGCAATCTGCCGCCCACCCTGCAACTCAACATCAAAGACATTCGCTTGTCGGAATAGTTTTTTGTCGTTCGTTCGCGTGGCCTATGCGCCGCTCAGAGAGAAGCCGAAACGTTCGATTGCCCCGTGGTTTTCATCGCCATCATCAGGCTTAAAAACAAAAACAGTTCCGGCATAAACATCACCGTTTCGCTAAGCGTGGCAATGGCAAAGGGCAGGAGCAGATAAAGCCCTTCGAGGCGACTATCAAGGAGCATCACGATAAAGGTCGAGAGCATCAACACCAAACCGACGAGGCCGCTTTCCACCAAAAACACCAAGCCGTAACTATGGGCATAAATCCCCATGGTAATTTCGGAACGGGTGAGGCCGATACCGAATATTTTTTCTACTGGCGAAGCTTGCTGCCAATAGTCCGAAAAGGCGTACCAAATCTGAAATTTGGAGATAAAACTTGCGTCGTATTTTATGTGGGGATAAATCCATAAGATAAACGCCACGGCCCCGATGATTAAACACAGCGGCAAGCCTATCCACACATAGAGTTGCTTTTTGGTTGGTACGGCAAAATACAATAAGCCTACCACCGCCGCCACATAACCGGCCCTCGAGAGGGTAAGGCCTAAGAGCAGGAGCCACCACGCGGCCATGAAGAGATAACGCCTCTCGCGAAATTTGCGCCACCACCAAAGGGTAAAAAACAGCCAAACGAGCAGGTGAACGCCCGTTACATTGCTGTCGCTATACATCAAGCCGCCGATTTTATAGCGATAGATGCCTTGAAAGAAAGAAGAGTCGCCAAGGTGCCACGCCATTCCGTAACGCCAAGCGGCTTCTATGGTATAAACCACGAGGGCGATGCGAAAAGCCCAATCGAATTGGGTGCGATGAGCGGTTAAGCCGGAACCCGCGCCACCGTTCGTGTCTGAGCCGTCTGCGCCACCCCATAACCACAGCGGCAACAAACCATAACCCACCGTGCCCACCACGCCCCATACCGAGCGCAAAGAAGTGCCTAACAAACACTGCGAAACCAAAAGATAGGCGATAAAGAGCGTGCTAAGGATAAGAAATGTGCGGTGCTTCGGGGCTACGCTCGTCGCTTGGGCGGTTGCAGAATCTGCTACGTTGGCGCGTTCCAACCCGTACAGGGCCAAAGGCAGGGCCGCCGCAAAAAACAGCAGAATGGGCGGCAAGGGCGCGTAGGTATGGCTGATAAGCGACAAACTTGGCACCAACAGCCACAAGGCCGCCGCACGGGCATTCCCGGCACTACATTTCCACTTTTGCATTACGGCAAGCGATTAACAATTTCCATACAACGTCGGGCCGAAGCCATATCGCCCGCCATTTGAAAAATCTGCGCCATAAGGTTGTAGGCCGGCTTAAAGTCGGGGCGATATTCCACCACTTTTTGTAAATCATTTAAGGCCAACTGCATGTATTGCATATTACCGGCGGCCATTTGCAAATAGGCCAAAGCCGAGAAATAATAGCCCAACATTTCGGTGGGGGCGGACTCTTTTATCTGTTGCGCCACCATCAGCATATTGGCAAAATCGCGGCGGGCGTAATACACATTGGCGAGTTGTTGCAAAGCCGTGGTATTGCTCGGCACGGCTTCCACCCAAAAGGCCGATAGCACCAAGGCACTATCCAAATTTCCCTTGTCGAGATAGAGTTGGGAGAGATGTTCCAAAGCCTGTTCGTTATAAGGATTGCTCACCAAGGCCTGACGAAAATACATCACCGCCGAATCGGCCTCGCCGCGTTGCATGGCTTCGTGGCCGTAGAAGTCCGACTTATCGGTGCGTTGCAACACAATGCAAATCGGCTTGTGGTCCACCTCTACGGTATAAACCGTGTTGCTTGGCGGAAACGCCTTGGCATTGGTAATCCAATCGGGATTCATACCCGTAACGGTAAACACGGCATAATCCCAATCGCGATCGCCCATATCGTAAATACGGGAGAAACCTACAGAGAAATGCGCTGTATCGTTCAGATAATACTGCAAAGAAGTGGTATGCCACGACACCACGTTTATTTTTTCTCCCGGAGCCAAATGCGAGATGTCGGCATGCGCCATAATCCATTCGCCGGCTTCGCGCGTGGAGTGGTAATAGTAATCCAATTCGTATTGGCCGTAAGCTTTTTCTACCCCGCCAAACCATTCGTTAAAATAAACGTATTCGTAAGGATGATTTTTGAGGTAGTGCCGAATGGGGTGCCAAAGCAACACAAAAGGCAAGGCAATAAAAACGTAACGTGCCCAAGGTTTTTGGCATTTTTTGAGCAGGTCGCCAAAGCCCAACCCCGCGAGTACCACCAGCGACGGATAGGCAAACATCGAGTGCCGCCAGCCCCCGTAAACATTGGCTTTGGTGTAGGTAATCCAAAAGACGGGAAAGACAAAACAGAACAAAAGTGCAAAGGTCCAAAAGCCCCGATGTTCTTCCAAGTCTTTGGTGTTATTATTTGCCGCCATCGCGCCGGTCTGCGGTTTTGTCTGTGGTTTTTCTTTCGTACCCTTTGCCGCCTTTTTGGGTAAACCCCAACCCGTAAAGATCCGAATCGCGGCGCCTATCATCACGGCGGTGGGGATGGTCATAAGAATAAACTTGGAGGTGTAATACCACGGCAACTGGCTTGACCACTGCAACCGTCCTTCAAACAACTGCTTTATGGAGATGGCAAATTGCGACATGGACGAAAAGGTATCCACGGGATTTTTAATCGGGCCGCGCAAAGCGTAGGGCCACAGCAGCACCGCCAAGATATAACCGCACGCGGCCACGAGTAAGCCGCAGCCTACCATATTGCGCCAAAAGAGCGATCTCTCCGCACCGACAAAAATTGATTTGAATCCGTATTGTTTGATAAAAAAGAGCAGGGCAAAAAGGCCGAAATAGGCAATCAACAACAGACCGCCGATACGAATGGCAATAGAGAGGCCTATGCATGCACCGAGCATAATCAAAGTGGTTTTGCGCGGCTTGGGGAATTCTTGCAAAAAGACCACGATATAGTAAAGACCCACGAGCATCACCGCAGCCAAGTTGGAGTCTTTGAGGTCGTTGAAACCATGCCCCATAAAACGCGGCGAGAAGAAAAACAGCACAAGGGTAAAAATGGCCGGCCACCATCTTCGTCCCCCTACGCGATAAGCCAACAAAGCCGCGTAGAGCATGGCCAGCCATGCGAAAATAACGTTGACCGTGTGCCGGGTTTGCATCACATCGTCGATGTTAAACCATTGGGTAAGGGCGTAGGCAAAGTTATCGACCGCCTGTCCGTAAGAGGGCAGGTTGTAGTCGTTTCGCATCACGGCCGCTGTGTCGTTATCCCCAAGGGTGGCATAAAATTGATAAACATTTTTGGCGTGAATGTTGTGCGTTTCTTCGTCGCCACTCATACCGGCATCAAAGCTCGCACCTACCATCCACACCAAGGCGGTCGCCGCCAAAACGGTAAAAATGCCGCGTGGTTTGTTGCTGAACCACTGCTTGAAAATATCGCGCAGTCTCACTTGTTCGCTTTCGTTCACGTTATGGTTGATTTTTTTGAACACCAATAATTTGTTGAGTATAAAAGTGAGCAGACCGATGGGAATCACCATCACACCCCCTGCCAAATAATCGTTCCATCCGAGGGTATCGACCATATAGCCAATCCCGATAATGTTGCACAGATAAGTAAAGGCATAAACGCCCACAAATTTAACCACCAATCGATTGTCGCCATTGCGAAAAACGAGGCGGCCGTAGGTTTTGAAGTTGAAGATGATGCCGATGATTTGCCCGATGAGTGTAGCCCACACGTAGTGAAGTCCTATGGTGAGCAGTAGCGCGTAGAGGCTGTACCCAAACGCGGTGTTAAGGCCGGCCACCATGCCGAATCGAATCAGCGAAACGTTCCACATTTTGTGGAAAAGCGTTTTGAGTTTGGAAGGATTGTTGTCTTGCATCATGGTTCAATGTTATAAGTGCCTGTGCACACTTAATCTTCCGTTGGTGCTTCTATCGCCAAGGTCTTGGCCCACGCTCTAAGCAGATGTGGTTCAAAACCCCGCGACAAGGCCGTTTGCCAGCCTTTGGATTGCAGCACCGCGCATCCTGTTTTAATATATTCGGCTTCGTCAATCTCGCTCAAACCCTCGTTGATGTCGTCGGCCGAAACGCCTTTGGACCTTAGTCCCATCACAATTTTAATGCGCCCCCAATGGTTTTGCCGGAACTTGCCCCGACAATAGGCTTTGGCGTAGCGCATATCGTCTAAAAAACCATCGGCTTGGAGGCGGTCGATCCATTTGGTCGTTTCGGCCGCCCCTTTAATGCCCAAGCCAATTAGTTTGAGCCGCACGTCTTGCTTACAGCGTTCCTGATAAGCACAGAAGCGGCTTAGTTTTTGAAACAGCGCTTTGTCTTGTTCCTCGTTATTCATCACAGTCCGCTAAGGCTGCTTAGTTCATCTTGGCTTTAACCGCCGCCGGCAGTGCGTTCTTGTTCACCATAATATCCAAGGTCTTGGCGCGGAAAAACGCTTCCGACATATAGATATAACCCTTGTAAGGATTGGATACATTCCAAGAATTTTTAATCTTGTAGTATTTGTTGCCCTTTTGGTCGTAGGCAATCCCCACCAAGTGCATGCCGTGGTCGTCGGTCGAACTCCAATCGTCGTAACCTTTTTGACGTTCGGCTTGATCGATTACTTTTTCGGGCACGATTTTTTCAAACTTATAGGCGGCGTCTTTCTTTTCGTTGGCCGACATGGTTTCCCATTTATCGCGGTCGGTGCCTTTAATGTCTTCGCTTTCTTCGTCGGCAATAATGGCCACGCCGTTCTTCCACGAAAAGCCGCGTTCGCTTACATCACCGCCCCAAACAAGGGTATAGCCTTTCATAATGGCGCTGTCCACCACCGCTTCAAATTCGTCCAAAGGCAGGTTAAACACCATGCCGTGGTTCCAGTTGTCGGGCACATCCATTTCGTAGTAGGTGTAGAAAGGATGGTGCGTAAAAGAAGTTAACTTGGCATAGTCTTCGGCTTTCAAACCCAATTCGTCCGCAAAACTGCGCGGGGTATAGGTCTTGCCCTTATATTCAAATTGAGTGGGATTGCTGCCGAAATAGGTTTCCAAAAGGCTGTTGTAGGCCGTGCGCCAAGCCGGGGTAATGTTCTTGCCGTCCACCACCGATTTAAGATAGCCTTTCAGCACGCGGTCTATTTCGCTGTGGTCGTGTTTGTCGTTGCCATAGTTGAGGCCCTTAAACACTTCTTCGGGCACCAAACCGTGAGAGGCCAAAACGTCCACCACATCGTTGCTTGCCCCGCCGGTGGGGAAGTAGGTGTCGCCGTGCAGACGCACAAACTTATCGCCTTTCTTTACATAGCAAACATAAACGGGATACATATCACTCAAATCGTATTCGCCTTTGCCCATGCGCAGCAGTTCCGATTCCAAAAACGAAATTCCGGAGAAACTCCAACAAGTGCCCGAACGATATTGGTCTTTAATCGACGTGGCCGGGGCTTCTTTGGCCACCGTAAACACGTAGGCCGGTTTCTTTTCGTCGGCATTTTTCTTTTGCGCGTTCCCCACTCCGGGCAACACGATCAGGGCTGCGAGTGCCCACATCATCCATTGTGCTTTCATATTGTGGTTGGTTTTTTATATATCGTTTTTAATTTCGGGTGAAGGTCGCGCCGCGTTAAAGTGTTTCACCGCGCAGGCCTTACTTAATGCGGCGATACGCCCTCCACCAGCGTTCGGGTTTAAGGCCTTCCAAGGCTTGTTCGTAGTCTTTATACGTGCAAGGAATGAAGAAGTGCCGGCCGTAACGTTGCTTTTGTTCTTCGGTGCAAGGCAGCAGCACCCACCAGCGGTCGGTTTGTTTGCATTTGTAAAACTCCACTTCGGGTTCGTCTTCCTTGCCCATCACCTTGTAGATTTTGTATTCGTATTGGGCATCCAAGGGATGGTCGTTGGTGCGATATTCCACGCCCTCCACAAAGCACCACAGCATTTGCGCTTGCAACACAGCCGTTCTTTCGTCGGGATCGTAGGCGGGGTGATAGTCGAAAAAGCCGATGGTCGATACCTGATAACTTGTGCCGGCATAGCGCATAAGTTGGCACATCTCTTCGGACGAAAAGCCGGTGGGGAAGGCGTAGGCATTGCCGGGAGAGTCGGCTTTGCGCAAGGCGGTCATATCCACGCTCACGCAGTCGGCACCGCGCAAAGCCGGTTCGGCGTTGGCGATATTGTCGTGCAGCAGCCCGAAACGATAGTCGTCAAACTGCAAACGTTCCATCAAATCAAAAGCCGCCGAATCGTTCAAATAAGATTGGTTGCCGAGATTGACATAGTTGAAAATATGGTTGGGCGACTGCGTAACCACGCGCCCCATAAACGATTTGTTGCCGATGTTGCCCACGGGCGAACCCAAGTCAAAACCGGAATCGATGGTCAAAAGGGTGATGGCCTGCCGCATACGCGCGTAGGCCCGGCTCATGGCATAGGTAAGATCTTGTGAGCCGCCGAGTATCACCGCAATGGTGCCTTGCGAAAGCAGACGATAGCAAATTTCTTCCACCGCCGTGTAGGTATCATCCACCGTATTGCCGGTGCGCAGGGCCCCCAAGTCGGCCATCTTGCCGTAGAAACTGTGCGGATGCAGACGATAGAAATGACGGCGCACCTTTTCGGCTCCGTCGCAAGAAAGACCGTTGCTCTCGCCCCGACTTTCGTTTACACTGAAAATGGCGATGCGTTTTCCGAGCAAATCGGGAAATCCGTTTTCTTGCGTATGTATATCGATTAGGCCGTTCCAGCCCTCGACGGGAGAAGCCTCTATCGGTTCAAACCATTCATCCAATTCCATTTCCATAGTCTGTTTGTTTTTCAAAAAACAATCTTTCAAATTAAGTCGCTCGACCGCGCCGCCCGCTTGTTCGCGCCGCCGAAGCAGAGTGTCTCTTATTTATTCTTCCAAAACGAGGGCATACAAATCAGCAGGGCCGTAAACAAACCCAATCGTCCCACCAACATCAGCCACATCGAAACCCACTTGGCTGCCACAGGATAGTCCGTTACCGCGCAAAGGCTGCACACCTGCCCCGTAACCGGCCCGATGTTGCTCACACTCGAAAACGAAATGGCAAACGAGGTGATGAGGTCAAAGCCGCAAAAGGCAAAGAACACCGCCCCGGCCATACAAATCAGCACATAGAGAAAGAAAAAGGCTAAGGTTTGGCGCATGACTTCCTGACCCAACACGCGGCCGTTGTATTTGAGCGGCAACACGGCACGGGGATGGGCGGCACGCTTAAATTCCAACGACATGTTTTTGAACAGCAGCACAAAGCGCGACACCTTCATGGCCCCGGTCGAAGAACCGGAACACGCGCCCACCACCATAATGGAGAGCAAAATCCATTGCAAACCCGCCGGCCAGAGCGAGAAATCGGAACTCACAAAACCGGAGGTGGTGCCAATGGAAACACACTGAAAGGAGGCCAACCTAAACGCTTCTTCCACTTTCATGTTGCCGGAAAACGACAGATACAAAGCCACCGAAGCAAACAGGCAAAGCACCAACAGATAGATGCCATACGCCCGCAGTTCTTCGTCTTGCGACACCCGCGTAAATTGTCGTTTGACCATAAAATAATACATCATGTAGTTGATGCCCGACAAAAACATAAAGATGAGAATGATGTATTGCACTAAGGGTGTGGTGGAGACCAAACAATCGGAATAAGTAGAGAAGCCGCCCGTGGCCACCGTCGAAAACGAATGACAGATGGCGGCGTGATAGGGCATGCCGGCCGCTTTAAGCAGTATGGTTTCGGTAAAGGTCAGGGCGACGTAAACCCAGCAGATGATTTTGGCCGTGTCTTTGAGGCGCGGCGTGGAGCGATGGTCAATCCCGCCCGTCATCTCGGCGGCAAACAGGGCGTAACCGGCCAAGCCCATGGCCGGCAAAGCGGCAATCATAAAGATGATGATACCCAAACCGCCAATCCATTGGGTGAGGGCTCTCCAAAGCAAAATGCTTTCGGGCAGCACCGAGGGGTCTTGAAAGATGGAAGAACCGGTGGTGGTAAGCCCGGAAATGCTTTCGTAGAGTGCGTCCGAAAAATTGTTTGAAAGCCCGGTGAGGTAGTAGGGCATGGCCGAAAACAAAGCCATCACCAACCACGCTGCGCCCACCGTCAAAAAGCCATCGCTCACGCGAAAGGAGGCCGTGTGCCGCCACACCCGGCGCATATAGTTGCTCGAAAAGCCGGTGAGCAGCCCCACCGAGGCCAAGCAACCAAACACCAAGCGGGTA
>QLIP01025673.1_pt1 | contig 12399 bp, 9 predicted proteins | sample 1769771 | NCBI WGS metagenome assembly QLIP01 (sample SAMN09428762, study PRJNA476227) | Gut metagenome, whole genome shotgun sequencing project. | isolation source: cecum | host: Rhizomys sinensis | place: China: Jinsha town of Minqing, Fujian Province | collected 2013-09-23
ACTTCAACCCCCTCCGCGGCATCGCTTCTATGCACTGCTCTGCTAACACTGACCTCGAGGGCAAGACTTCAGCTGTATTCTTCGGTCTCTCTGGTACTGGTAAGACTACTCTTTCTACCGACCCGAAGCGTCTCCTTATCGGTGACGACGAGCACGGTTGGGACGACGACGGTGTATTCAACTACGAAGGTGGTTGCTACGCTAAGGTTATCAACCTCGACCCGGTTGCTGAGCCCGATATCTACAACGCTATCACTCGCGACGCTCTCCTCGAGAACGTTACTGTTGACGAGAACGGCGTTTGCGACTTCAGCGACAAGAGCACTACTGAGAACACTCGCGTTTCTTACCCCATCTACCACATCAAGAATATCGTGAAGCCCGTTTCTAAGGGTCCGGCTGCTAAGCAGGTTATCTTCCTCAGCGCTGACGCTTTCGGTGTACTTCCTCCGGTATCTATCCTCAACGACGAGCAGGCTAAGTACTACTTCCTCGCTGGCTTTACAGCTAAGTTGGCTGGTACAGAGCGCGGCATCACTGAGCCCACTCCGACCTTCTCTGCTTGCTTCGGTCAGGCATTCCTTTCACTCCACCCCACTAAGTATGCTGAAGAGCTCGTGAAGAGAATGCAGCTCTCTGGTGCTAAGGCATACCTCGTGAACACTGGTTGGAACGGTACTGGCAAGCGTATCTCTATCAAGGATACTCGCGGCATCATCGACGATATCCTCAACGGCGATATCGACAAGGCTCCGACTAAGGTTCTTCCCTACTTCGACTTCGTTATCCCGACTGAATTGCCGGGCGTAGATCCGAAGATCCTCGATCCGCGTGACACTTACGCTGATCCGCAGGAGTGGGATGACAAGGCTAAGAAACTTGCTGAAATGTTCATCAACAACTTCAAGAAGTTCGAAACTAACGAGGCTGGTAAGGCGCTCGTAGCAGCAGGTCCGCAGCTCTAATCCACACTGATTAATCAGTTCGATTACCCCAAATAAAGGATGTGTCGTTTAAACGGCACATCCTTCTTTTTTTTGACCGCATGCCACACTGATTCGCAAAGAGTCCTTAAGGTCTCCAAGGTCCTTAAGGTCTTTAAGGTCGGGGGCACAAAAAAGCCAATCGCTGTTTGCGATTGGCTTTTTTATGATGTAATCTCGAACTTGTCTTATTTCGAAAGCTCGGCCACTACCTTCTCAAGGTAGTTAACTTGCTTGGCGGTCGACACTGCATTCTTTGTTGAATAGCCTATGCGAATCGGATTCAACGCCGCATCAAGTTTCTGATAACCCTTAACATCGCCTGCCTTGAGCAGTTTCTCTTGCAATGCCTTTACCTTTTCGCTCAACTCAATACCCTCTACCATGCGCTCATAACGAACCGAACTGCGTCCTTCCGGATAGATGAAGTATGTGTCGCCGGGGGCAAAGAGCTTAAATCGACTGTCTTTCATCGGATCATCGGTCCAGTTCATGAAGCTCCAGTGAAGGTAGCCGTCATATCCAACCGCCGTACAGTATACGGGCAACCAGGTTGCATCGGCCGGCGCACTGTTCGAGAAGATGTTCGGATCCGGACGGCTGCAGCATGTGTAAAGACATGTAACTTGACCCTTGGCCTTGCGTGCCTCAAGCTCTCCGGCAGGGAATGATTTACCCAAGTCGATAGTATAGCTGTAGAGTTTATCGGTCAATTCCGGGTGATAGTTACCCGCAAGCATGACTTTGAAGTTCGGATCTGCCTCCTGAATGATGGCATAGGCATTCATCATATCCTCCAAGCCGCGCTCATCCATCGCAATAAGCGTGCGGTCGAACCAGCCCTTCTTCTTCAAATGTGAAGCAAAGGCCTTGAGGAAGCTTCCCCACAAATCGCGATATTCAGCAGTCTTGGTTGTGGTCTGCACAAATTTATATTCGCCAGATGCTTCGTCGAAATAGCGGAATTTCATCTCCCACGGAATCATTGAGTAGCACTCGATGTCGCCGTTTACGCCATTCTTGTCCATAAATTCAACCCACTTATCGAACACTGTATAGTCGTAGCTCCATGAGCCATCCTTCTTCTTGACGGTTTCTACCATCGGCTCGAAGAGGTCGTTGCTCTGCTCGCCCCAGGGCTCGAAGAAGAGAATAGCGGAGATGGTGCGCTGTCCGGCACGATACAGCATCTCGGCATAGGGCTTAAGCAACTCAAAGTGCTCCTTGCTCCAAGGCTTCACTTTGCCATAGCGCGACACGGAATAGGGCTGTTGCCAAAGATTGAGATAGAACGACTGATCTTCGGGCTTAGGCAATGTCATTGCCGACACCTCAACATTGAGCGTAATCTTCTGTCCGTTCACCTCGAGTGTCTCGGTATATTTGCCTGGCTTGGCATTGCGGGGAACCTCGATCGTTACCCATATCGGACGTGTTTCGCCATCGAGCGTTACGCTCTTTGCTACGTTGTCGATAATATCCGGAGCCTCCCATGCAGGCAGATCGGTGGGATGTGTGCCGCACTGACGAAAATCATCGGTCAGAACATAATCCACGAAGCTTGCCGTGCCCTTGAGTTTGCCCTTCAACTGCGCCTTAACCTCTACCTTCTCGCCCTTAGGCACCTGGATGAGGGCCAACGCTCCGACGCGTTCGCCACGCCAAGCCGGAATTACGGTATCGGTTACGATATTTTTCGCAACCTGAAAATTCTTCGGATAATGAATATCCTTCGACCCCCACGTCAACTGCGCAGAGAGCGGAAGCGCCGCCATTGCCGCACCTCCCAACAGAATGCTTGCTACTATTCCTTTCATATTCTGATTAGTTGTATCTTTGTTGTTCGCGAAGTTGCTTAAACTACTTCTTCAATAAGGTTATACAACTTCGACTGCAAATATAACATTTTTTTATTCAACTCACAAACTTTCCGACAAGTTTGGCAAACTCGCAAAAATAATGTAAATTTGAATTTGAATTTAAGCCTAAACAACTTCTAAATGTAAACATCTTCTATCCCTATGCAGAGTAGAACAAAAAATATGGTGCGGAACATCAAGTACTCTTTCCTGATCAAAGGTGTGAGCCTGCCGGTCTCTTTCCTGATGATTCGCGTCCTAATCGATAAACTTACCCCCGACGGTTACGCAGTTTGGATTATCCTGTCTTCAACCCTCGGCATGCTTTCATTCTTCAACATCGGACTCGGAAACGGCATGCGTAATATGCTATTCGAAAGCTTTGCCGACGGCAATAATCGCAAATCGAAAGAGATTATCAGCACAGCCTACCTCAGTCTGGCGGCCATTACGCTTACACTCTCGCTCATAGCCGCAGCCATCTTCCCCCTCTTCAATTGGAACCAGATTCTCAACACCCCCTCCTATTCTCAGATGGAGCTCTTGATTCTGGCGCTGATGGTGTTCTGCGGGCTCATGGCTCAGCTGGAATTAAACCTGATAGTAAGTATCATGCAAGCCAAACAGCTCACAGCCTATGGCGACATGATAAGCGTCATCGGTCAAATACTATCATTGGTAGGCGTCATGGTTCTGCCGCTTCTGATGCCCGAACCGGGACTCATCCACTACTGCGCAATCATCGTACTGACGCCTATCGCCATCACTCTCCTGTTCTCTCTCTACCTCTTCCTTACAAAACTCAAAGATATACGCCCCTCGTTGCGATTCTACAACAAAGAGTACCTGCACAGTCTGCTTGGCGTAGGAGCTAAATTCTTCGTCATCCAGGTGGCATGGCTTATAATGTACCAATCGAACAGCATCATCATTGCGCACGTCATCGACACCGAACAGGTAACCACCTTCAATGTGGCTTACAAATACTGTAGCCTACTGCAGATGATATTCATTCTGCTAATGGATCCGACATGGAGCGCGGCAGGCGACGCATACGTAAAACGAGAATTCGACTGGATACGCAACACCGAACGCCGTCTTAACCGCGTGTGGCAACTATTCCTGGGCATCAGCATCTGCCAATGCCTTGTGGCTCCAATTGTATACAAAATCTGGATTGGAAATGCAGTCTCAATTCACTGGACCATCACTCTATCGGGAATTATATACTTCATTGTCAGCATGAAAGCGGCCATATACTGCAACATCATCAACGGCACGGGCAAGATCAAACTGCAACACATCATGTATGTAATTCAGGCTGTGGCATACATACCGATAGCGATTGTTGTGGGGCGCTACCTTGGCGTGGCAGGCATCTTTGCCGCCATGAGCTTCATCCAGCTCACCAACATCGTCTGGATGTCGAAACAATACAACCTCCTCACCACCGATACCGCCACCGGCATCTGGAACAAATAACCACCCCCACCAACACCGCCACCGGTATCTAGCACAAATAACCACTGCCCCCTACAACCATAATAAAAATGGTCAGAGGGGCGAGTACTGCGGCGGAGCGGGCAGCAAGGGGAGCGTCGGAGGTTATGGGGGTTGCGCTTCCAAGCGCGACATTAATCTCACGGGCGCCTTCAGGCGCAAACAAAACCAGCCCGCAAAAAGGTTTTTAACCATAATACCATAACTTAACCATAATCCCATAAGGGTTAGTGGGGTGTCGGCACATACCAGAATGACATGCTTGGAAGCATGTCTTCCATGACAAAGCCACACACCTTGCTAACCCACCTCCGACGCGCGGCGGAGCGGGTAACAAGGGGATATGAGGAGTGTCATGGGGGTTGCGCTTCCAAGCGCAACACTACGGAAGATATGCTTCCAAGCATACTGTACATAGTTTTCAGCCCTTAGACTTCATTGGGGACCAAGAATAGAGTATTTGAGCTCTATACTTTTCCTGCTCCTGCGTCAACTCGTTCAGATTCTGCTTCAAATCTTTCAGATTCTGCTTCAAATCTTTCAGATTCTGCTTCAAATCTTTCAGATTCTGCTTCTGCATCAACTCTTTCAGTTTCTGCATCAACTCTGTCAGATTCTGCATCAACTCTTTCAGTTTCTGCATCAACTCGTTCAGATTCTGCATCAACTCGTTAAGATTCTGCATCAACTCGTTCAATTCATATACGCAACTGAATCGATTAAAACATAATACCTTCGGCATATTTACTGACGTCTGATAAATAGTAATCTGATCGCTCATCTCCGTACTGTCAATAGCCTCGAACAACTTTTTGTATTTCTCGTACTGTTTTTTGGATTTATTAAACAACTCTATGTATTTCTCGAACTCTCTTTTGATTTTGTTGAACAACATTATCTCGTCCCGTTTTTTGGATTTATTAAACAACTCTATGTATTTCTCGAACTCTCTTTTGATTTTGTTGAACAACTTTATGGATTCCTTGTCATTGAATTTCGGAAGATTTACATTTCTGGGGAGCACATAGAGCGGATGCTTCTCCGAGACCTCCAGTGTAAGCAGACTTCGAGACAGTTTTTCTTTGTATACCGGCTCATACAAGTATCTGCCACACTCTTCGGAATCTGATTTAAGCTCAAATTTTTCAGGTTTGGGCAGGTCTGATATGTAAATATAATCGTTATCAATCGCAATTAGACAGTTGATTGAGTCGGTCATAATAGGCGCGGTGTTTTGGAATTGCATTTTCATAGATTCCTGATCATTATACAAGTTAGCGAGTACCCGGCTATATTTTTTGTATCTGTTATCATCTATGGGTAGTCGTTCAAAACTACGCCAATCCAACCACTCCGGCACACCGGCATAGCCCTCTTCAAATTCTATCCGACTAAATACATCAGCCTCCTCATCCTCTTCAAATGAGTATCCCAAAGTCGCAACCTCTTGATTAGCGAGAGGTTCCATTGGTTTGTTTATCAATTGTATATTGCCCTTACTCGTACAAAACAAACAGAAATCATCTATGTAATCATCATACCGCCTCGAATAGAAGCAGAATTCATAAGGCTTCAGCCGCCACCGAGTGTCGTCGCCATTACGCTCGTAACAAAAGGCCATATGAAGATTTTCGGGGAATACCCAAAAGCGATTTTCGCCCTTATCCTTATCGTCGACCCAGATACCGGGCATACGATAGCTTACCATTTCTATCATCTCCTCGGCTGCTTGGTTCGGTGAGGCTGCGATGCGACAAGCTCCATCTATCATACTTAGCAACGCCCAAAATCGCGCAGGGGTATAGCTCTCCAATTCTGCTTGAGCCTGGTCTAACTCGCCGAGTACGCGTTCAAATACCAACGGCGTTGTCAATACGCCAATCTGAGGCATATCATCTCGAATAGTCTTTACAAGTTCAATCATGGACTGCACCTGCTTCAACACTGTGCCATCGTCTATATCACGACTCCGTTTATTTTGCGCGCTGATTGGCTTTACAACATCAAATGTCAACAACATCAGAAATATCAAGTCTATAGTGCAATCATTATCCAAGCCGTCGGGATAGATTTTAGCTTCCAAGCCTTTATCGCTATACTTTGTATTAAATCTCTGATATTCCTCCTCTTTGCTTAGGGTTACAGTCGGAGCAGAGACCTTACGAAACAACATACGCATAAATTTACGGCGCGAACTATTCTGTTTGCGGTCACCCCAATCAAACCCCTCCGACCGGTCTACCTCCGATGCCTCAAGATATAATGTTACGAACAATCGCAACGGGAGGCCAGTCTGCTCAAGGCATTCATTATTGAGTAGGACATAGTAATCCTCAATGCATTCGTTGGCTTTGTTGTCCTTGATAGTTTCGAACGACACTCCCAAACACCTGCGATATTCACTGTCTGTTCTGAACAACAACCGCGACCTATAGGCCACCTCTATAATTTTATATGTGCTAACCTTCATAAAACTTTTATTTATCAAGGAAAAATTCCGCCTTAAACCGATGTTTTAAAATTTCTTGATTTTCGATCCTTTACAGAAGGATGCTTGTATTTTGAATAATATTAACTTTGCCATAAAATTAATAAATATTTTTATTTTATGAAAAAAACAGACAAAATTAAATGCGGCGTTGGAGCCGCTGCAGGAACAGCAACTGCCGTTGGCGGACAAGCCGCGGCAATGGGTATTGCAACAACTTTTGGAACGGCATCTACCGGAACCGCAATCAGTACTCTTTCTGGAGCTGCGGCTACAAATGCCGCAACGGCATGGCTCGGGGGTGGTGCTCTTGCAGCCGGAGGCGGCGGTATGGCAGCCGGAACAACAGTTCTTGCCACAATTCCCGTTATTGGGCAATGTGTAGTCATTGGCGCTCTATGTTACGGAATTTTCAAATGGTTTAATTCTTAAAATTTTTTTTATGACAACAGAATGTCCTTTTTGCGGCATGGAGAATGCCTACTTCGACGGCGTAGAATACGTTTGTCCAGACTGCGATAGTTCATGGGATTGCGGCGAAATGCCTAATGACGACTACTAAAATGAATAAGAAGTTGTTTAAACTTATTTTTAATCAGAGGAATAAGTTTAAACAACTTCCAAAATCCGGAAATAAGATTAAACACCCACATAAATAAAGCCCCAATGAAACCTACGAAAAATCATATATTTTGTGTCGACTGTTGGAGACCCAAAATGCTTTTCGCATCCGAGAAAAAAGCTCTACGATGCATTGAAATGAACGGAGATGAAATATTTAACGCATCAGGACGCCGACCAATACGCGCGTATTTTTGCATAGCATGTGGAGGATGGCACATCACATCAAGAAAATATAATCCTAATTGTCACTCCATTGTAGAACGCTATTTTATGAAACAAGATGAACTGACGCATAATTTAAAAAAATTAGCCGAGTTATTGCCTAATACCAATTTGAAAAAAGCTATAAAAGCTAAAGTTGGCTCTTTGCATCAGATGGTAATGAAAAAGATAATCATTAAATCTCAATGTGAACAGATGATTCAGACACTAATGGATATCTTTGAGGCAATAATCAAAGCAAAGATGCTCACGCCCAATACAAGAAAATACTTTGACCGTTTCCGTAATCTTTGCACCATCTACCTCGATAAAGTTGCCAAAGGCAAATTTATCCCGGATATTAAATCGCAAACACTTTCAGTTATTTAACTCAAGTTCACAATGAAAATAGAAATTTATAAAGACGCACAATCTCTAAAAAGGATACTATGCTATTCATCCTCGCCACAGGCCATTGCCGTGACCGAAGAAATGGTTGACTATCTCTTTCAGGAATCGAATAAAATAATTTTACTTTCAGCCATAGGGCACAATCTAAGTGAGATTATAAACTCTCTGACAATTGCAGATACGACCAAAGGTTATAATCAAAAGATTATTATCCTGGTGCGTACCCCGGAACACATCCCGATGGTAATGTCAGACCTTGCTCAAATAGTAACCTTGATCGAACATTTTCCTAAAGAGGCAGACATCTGCTGGGGGGTAGCAACCGCAAAAGAGACAGACAACATAGTGCTCTTAATTGCAATTGCATCAAACGAAGAATCTTGAATTCTTCATGAGCTCAGAGAAATAATAAAATTGAAGTTATCTAAACTTCATAATTCAATAAATTAAAACTTTATTCAATAACTTAAAACTTTAAAACAATGGAAGAAGAAGAAATCTTATCTGAAGAGGAAATTGCAGAGCGTCGAGATGCGGAAGACTACCTTAAATGGTACGACCGCACATTCCGCCCTTGGGAAGAATAATGCAACTGCTGAAATCAACAATCGTTGATACCGATTAATACATTAACGCCAAAACATGTCCACGCTAATGGCACATAGTGCACGCCACGAGGGCTAAACGACAATCCAGCCAACCCATACTCGATGGGCTGGCTGGATTTTTAATACACATACCCACGCACACATCGCAAGATGCACCGCGTCGGCGGAAGCGTCAGGGCAGCCAACTTTATCCGGAGGTTACGCTTCCAAGTTCATCACTATGGAAGATATGCTTTCAAGCATGTCACCATGGCTGTTGCGCTTCCAAGCGCAACATCAAACCTCACGGGTGCCTTCAGGCGAAGATGAGAGAAGATAATAACGGGATTTTATTGAACCACTTACTGTGACGTCCATTCACTGATTGACACACCCTCCGAACAATTGTAATCTCGTATTGTTCAGCATGATTTGAATTCCAGAAGCACAGTGCGCGCCTATCTCATTATGATAAGAAGTAAAGTGCAGAAAATGCACAATGCCTCTACTTTTATAGTTGATGGTAAGAATTTTGCATAAGGGTCATTTTTCGAACCTGAAAGAATTCCTTATATGTTGACCGCAACCAGATGTTCGGAGCTTTCGAACATCTGGACTGTTTTCTATATCCACCACCAACTAAGATTGTTCCATATTTGGAAATCACAGATTGTGATTTCCAAATTTTATGACTCCACTCTGTTGTCGCAAAAAATGCGACAACTTCATTCACCCCATATTGTCATAGACCGGTCACCAAGTGTGACCGGTTGAGGCATAAGCTCACAAATTGTGACCTCATTCACCGCCCTGATATTCCAATTTGGAATGCCAAATCTTCAATCTCACCATGGTAGGAGGATTTGAGATACTCGATGTAAAATAGCCAAGTAAATTGTTTGGCACTTTGCTAAGTCGCTGATATTCAGCAATGGTTATTTCGCTAAAAATGTGGCAAAACCGCTATAAAACACCAATAGCCAAGCAAACTTGAGTTTGCTTGGCTATTGTTTATCAGTTATTTAGCGCAGTTAGTGCGATTAATAATCCTCCTCTTTGAATTGATTTGCAACTATTGAATATCAGTATATTGAGTATTCAAAATGCAAATATGCCAAACAAATTTGGCTGTAAAACACCATAAAACGCCATTCAGAGGCCGTTTGGCCAAACAAATGAATCACCCGGCCACCAGATCCAGTGAATCGATTACTCTTTCACTCTTGATTTCGGTATTATCCTCCTATATGAGGAGGACAGTGGCAATTGTTACAACTCCTATATGAGTAGAAAAGGTGCGGCTATTATTTATGCTGTATAAGGAAGACTATGATATTATTCCCTTTCTTCGCAATATCATTTGAAAAATCAATCATTGAATGTCCCTCTCAGCCATCATTCAATATGGAAACGAGTTAAATTTATTCATTGTATTTTAATGCGGTATGTAGACTGTAATGTAGATTTAATGAAGCTTTGTTTGCAATTAATTTCTAAACTTTTTGCAAATCCAAAATATATTACTACCTTTGTAAGCTATTGAATACTTAGTGATTAAGATGCCTGTTTGCAAATGTTTGTAACAGCAATTGCAAATATTGAATTTTAAATGCTTAAATAATTGACATGGAACTGCATATACCGCATATTTCATTTGAAATGCCAATAACGGATTTAGTAATGGAGTTAGAGAAGTTACGCCATAAGGAATTTTCTGACTCTACCAATCCTTTAGTGTTTAATCAGATAAGAAGTATTTTCCATACTTTAGAAAGTGTGGGTTCGTCTCGTATCGAGGGCAACAACACCACTATCATGGACTATGTTGAAAGCACTAAGATAGCTCCTGAAGCCACGACGCCCAAAGAGCAGATTCTTGAAATCCAAAACATAGAAAAGGCGATGGGGTATATAGAGGACAATATATACGACATGCCGGTAAGTAACAAAATGATTCGAGAACTGCATCAGATTGCCGTAGACAATCTAAGTGTACAGAAAGAAGGGGCCCAGCATCCAGGCGCATTTCGTATGCATAACGTCAGAATAGGTGGGTCGAGCCATACTCCACCGGACTTTACAGATGTGCCGCGCTATATGCAGGAATTAATGGATTTTGTGAATCGTAACGATGCGCCAAAATACGACTTGCTTAAAATAGCCATTGCGCATCATCGGTTCGTATGGATTCATCCTTTTGAAAATGGAAACGGTCGTGTTGTGCGTCTGTTTACCTATGCCCTACTGCTGAAATTTGTTTTTAAAAGCAGAAAAAGAATTATAAATCCCACAGCTGTGTTCTGCTCTGACAGAGACAGATATTATCATTTCCTTTCGCTTGCCGACCGTGGCGATGATGAGGGTCTTTTAGCTTGGGCACAGTATATGTTGGAGGGTCTAAAAACGGAACTGGATAAGATTGACAGGTTAAGCAATCCGGTAGTGTTGCGTGAAGAACTGCTTACTCCTGCATTGGATGACGCCCTTGCACGCAAACTTATCAGTAATGAATTCTATGATATTCTTAAAACTGCAATAAGCAAGAAAGACTATATCATACAGTCCGGCGACTTGTCAGATGTTCTGCCTAATAAGACATCTTCCGACCGCTCACGACTAATAAAGTCACTCGTACAACAACGAGTGTTAATGCCCGTATACGAGGGCGCTCGAAAATACTATCCTGTCTTCTCAAATAATTTCCTTTTGCGCAGTATGCTTAAGATACTGGATAGAGAGGGCTTCCTACCAATTAATTCAGGAATGGAGAAAGTAGAAGAGACATTGGATACCTTATAAACTCATTCCTGATTAAAGCCGTCATACAGGCTGAGAGGGAATAGCAGATCGTCAATATTCACCATGGTAGGAGGATTGGGCGTATTCGTTGTAAAATAGCCAAGCAAGTTATTGGGCGCTTTGCTAAGTTGTTGATATTCAGCATTGGCTGTTTCACTAAAATTGTAACAAAACCTCCATAAAACACCAATGGCCAAACAAATTATCATTTGCTTGACCATTGATTGTCAGTTATTTAGCGCGGTTTTCGCGATTAATACTCCTCCTCGTTGAATAGATTTGCAACTATTGAATATCAGTATATTAAGTATTCAAAATGTAACTATGCCAAACAAATTAGGCTGTAAAACACCATAAAACGCCATTCGAAGGCCGTTTGGCCAAACAAATGAATCACCCAGCCACCAAAACCGCAGAATCGCCCTTCTGTCGCCATGGATTTCGGTATTATCCTCCTCCTGAATGAGGAGGACGGTAGTAACTATTCCTCCTCATTTTTCCTCGGAAGACTGGCGATAAAGGGTGTGGCTGATACTGTGATAAAGAACTAAATTGTATTAACGGAAGGGAAAAGAAGTATAGATTCGTACTTTGGCCTTCAATGTCCCTTTCGATTGTTTTTTTTCGATTGTCGCTGAAAATTTCATGCTTTTTAGCACAAATGTTTTGAGGTTATTAAAATATGTTGTATATTTGCGCGTGCAGACCGTTTCTGCAGAAGCCCCGGTCTGGGGTTAAGCGGGCGGGATGCAGTGAACATAATTAAAGAAAGCGTTTATCCGCGCTGATTCTTGACCACTTGAAATTCTCGCAAAATTTCTTCCAAAGTCAGGGATTAGGCAACGGTAGATGCCCGTGGATATGTAATATTTTGCATTCGGCAAAGCATCTGGGACAGATACATGCCGAAAGCATTCTATATACATATACAAGCGTGGGCTTCTGCG
>QLIP01036405.1_pt1 | contig 12390 bp, 9 predicted proteins | sample 1769771 | NCBI WGS metagenome assembly QLIP01 (sample SAMN09428762, study PRJNA476227) | Gut metagenome, whole genome shotgun sequencing project. | isolation source: cecum | host: Rhizomys sinensis | place: China: Jinsha town of Minqing, Fujian Province | collected 2013-09-23
ATTCAAATATGTACGCCTTGATGCCATTTGCCGCAAGGCACAGGGCGGCTTCATTGGCAAACTCGGGGGACATATTGCGGGAATCATACGCAATCGCCACGCCCTTTGCCTGCGTGCCCTGCTTTAAGATGAAATTGGCAAGCCCCTGGGTGGCTTTGCGCACCGTGTAAATGTTCATGCGGTTGGTTCCCGCGCCGATAATGCCGCGCAGCCCGCCGGTGCCAAACTCCAATTCCTTGTAAAAACGCTCCTCAATTTCCCCCGCGTTGTCGCGGATGGCCGCCAGCTCTTTCTTGGTGTCCTGATCGAAATAGTCATCCGCCAGCCAAAAATTAAACTCCTCCATAAAACCCATTTGCATACCCTCCTTGTTTTGCGATGTCCGTTCCAAATATTGCGCCGCAGACGCTTCGCAATGAATAATTTGATTATAGCACAGTTTCCCTGATTTGTACAGCCCCTATAACTTTTCAAACAAAACTGTCTGTTCTTTCATGGAAATTTTGCCGACCTGATAGCCATATCCCGCAAGTTCCTTTTTGTATTTCAGGAAAGAATGGTCTATCGGCATCCCCGCAATATCCTGTATCTGCGCGAAAGTCAGCCGAAAAGACGGCTCTCCATTCCTCTGTACATATTCCCATAAAGAATCATATTTGCTCATTGCAATAATAACATACCTTTCTTTCACCGCAGCGCAAAATCCGAGCTCGCCAGCGTGAGATTTGGATTATAGTAAGGGTCGCCGTTTTCCAAAATCTCCGGCCAACGCTTCTTAAATTTCGCAATCTCCCCCTGGAAACGCCTGATTTTTTCGGGGGTGTCCTCATAGCCCCTGGACTTGGACTCATAGTGGTACAGCTGCGCATAGGGGTTATAGACCACTAACTTCCCCAAAGCGCGGACTTTCAAGCAGAAGTCAATGTCGTTGAACGCCACCTCGAACTCCTCCGTAAACCCCCCGGCCTCCCGGTACAGGCTGCGCTTCACCATCAGGCAGGCCGCCGTGACCGCAGAGTAGTTCTGGGCGCAAAGGATGCGCTTCTGGTAGCCGGGCGCGCTAGTCCCCGCCCCCACGAAGGCATGGCCCGCAACGCCGCCAAGACCCACAATCACCCCGGCGTGCTGTATGGTGTCATCCTCGTACCAGAGCTTTGCGCCCACGATGCCCACATCTTCCCGCATACAGTAGTTTAGCAGTTCCTGCAGGCAGCTTTCGTCCATCATCTCCGTGTCATTGTTGAGCAGGAGGAGATATTCGCCCTTGGCATGCCGTTCCCCGAAATTGTTGATGCGGGAAAAGTTGAACCCTCCCTGGTAATGCGCCACCGTCACGTTGGGACGCTTCGCAATCTCCTCATAATAGCGGAAAGTCGCTTCCTCCGTGCTATTGTTTTCAATGATAATATATTCGTAATTCCGATAATCCGACTTCTCGTCAATGGAGTCCATGCATTTTTTCAAATCTTCCACATGGTCTTTGTTGGGAATCAGGATGGAGATCAACGGCTTCTCCTCCCAATGGTATGTCGTGTGGTACATCCCCGGATAATCGGCCTGCTCCACGCTTGCGGGAATCCCCATGCGCTGATAGTGCGCCTCCAGCGCCCGCCGCCCGGCCTCAAAGGCATAGAGCTTGCTCTCCGGGTTGGCGGCGGTGGAGTCCATGTGGCAGCGCCAATGGTACAGCACCTTGGGGATGTGGCAGATTTTCTTTGCCTGCTCGCAGCAGCGCAGAATCAAATCGTAGTCCTGTGCGCCGTCAAATTCCTGCCTAAGGAGCCCCACCCGCTCCAGCAGTTCCTTTTTTATCGCCAGCATATGGCAGATGTAATTTTGGCTGCGCAGGTAATCCAAGTTGAAGTCCGGCTTGAAATTCGGCTCAAAATGGGTCTTTCCCGTCATGTCAACCTTGTCTTCGTCCGTGTAAAGCATGTCCGCACCCTGACTATGCTGCAATGCCCTGGCGCACTCATAGAGGGCGTTGGAGGCAAGCAAATCGTCATGGTCGGCCAAAACCACGAAATCCCCTGCGGACATTTGGATGGCGGCATTGGTATTCTCCGCTATGCCGAGATTCTTGGAAAGGAGCCGGTATCGTACCCTGCCATCGCCGCCCGCCATGCGCCTGACCGCCCCCTCCAGGGAATGCTCCGCGCCGCTTCCGTCAGCCAGGCAAAGCTCCCAATGGGGATAGGTCTGGGCAAGGACGGACTCCAGCAGTTCCTTAAGATACGCTTCCCTCGTGCGGTACAAAGGTATGACGATGCTGAAAGTGACGGGATTTGCAAAGCTTTCCCTGCGCTGGCGTTCCAGCTGCGTCCGGGACGGCTGGTGCCGCTGATGCCAGGACGGGTAATCCATGCGGGCGTTGAAGCGCGTCAATTGGCGGACAATGCGCCTTATGGTGTTCGCGAAACCCTCCCTGCTTAAGTAGGAGATGACCCTTTGCCAAAGCCCCACTTTCACCGTGCGCCTGCCGGCCCTGGCCACCGTGGAGCGAAAGACCGCGCTCTGCCCTGCGCCGGAAAAGCGGATTTGAAAGGCTTTCGCCGCGTCTGCGGGAAAAGTAATCCGAAAGCCGGCTTCCACCGGCATATCAACAATCGGCGCAGTGTCATATTCCTGCATCACATCCTGCCGGTAGGCGCGGGTGATGCTGCTTTTGATGGCCGCGCCCTTTTTGTCGAGAATCTCAATGTCCACGGCGCCGCTGCCCATGACCCAGCCCTGGATATGCACGCTGCCGTCCGCCAGAAAACAACTCTCGATATTATAAAACAGTCGCCTGCTCCTCTGATGCGCCCCCGATGATTGCTCCATGGCAGCATTCCCTCCTATGACAGTACGAAAATCTTTGCATTTCGCATGCCCCGCCGCTTGCAGCGGGATTGTTGACTAGCGCAAAAATGGCACCAGCCGCCCCGCCGCGTCCGCCAGCTCCTTCGCCATGGCAAGGGGCAGCCGCGCCACCGCCATTCTGACCAGCAGATTGTTTTCGGCATTCCTTGGCAGCTGCTCCAGCCTGATGTTGATGTTTGGATCCTCCGTGGGAAAAAGGATGGTAGCGGGTTTTACTATCCTGCCATTTAATATCAGATGTTTTTTATTTAGCGGGATGTCTTCCCCGTTAAAGGAAAGCTCCTCGATTTTTACAACACAGCTGTCAAACGCCGGGTCAATGCGGAGCATCTTCACATTGCCATCCACCTTGAGCGCGAGTTCCACCGTCCCATCCTCCGCGTAATCCGGCTGCAGCAGATAGGACTCCTCCTCCCGATAGCCGCTTCCCCTGTCCTCATATATCTGTATGCGCTCTATCCGCCGGGACTCCCAATAGCTTTCCAGGCACACTTGCGGATTGGTCGCGCGATTGCCAATCAATTCTCCCATCTGCGCCAGCACCATACGCCTGCCGGACACAAAGCTCTGAAACTGTTTCTCCTGCTCCCGAAAGGCTTCCGCCTCCGCCTCTGTGACTTCTAACTCCTTCAATATCAAATCCAAATTTAACTTATTCCTTTTTTCGTCTTCCAAAAGGTAACAGTAGATTGCCCGGAATGCCAGCTCTCTCGCGTCAATCGGCCTGCCAAAAGTCCACTCATAGTCAATCAGCGTCCACTTGTCCCCATCCACCAGAATATTGGAAAAAATCAAATCATAGTCCGCCGCCGGATACTCGCTGTTGTAGCCGATGCGCTCCAGATACTCCAAAAACAGCTTATGGAAACCCTCCTGATCGTCCCGCTCCAGGCATCCGTCCAACAGCTCGGACAATGGCCTGCCCTTCACAAACTCAAATTCGGCAAAGGTCTGCCCTTTCTCCTGCGCCAGCCGGCAGCGGTTGATTTCCAGCCTGCCGCCCCGGTATCGCTCCATCAGCTTCTGACAGGCCGCCTCCATCCCTTGGATATGCGGCGCAGCCTCTGCGCTTAAGGGATACTTTCTGACGCTCATCCCGCCGCCGGACGCGCCCCGAATCTCCGTCCTGACGACATACTCCGGCGCCCTGTCATTGGAATATTTGACATAACTGATATCAAACCCTTCCCCAATCACCGCCAAAAAAGAGTTGGAGAACACGGGAAACAGCCCGTCCTCCACAATGCCGTCAAAGGCATTTTTTTCATCAAACAAAAGCATCCTGTCCCGGTCAAAGTTCCGCAGATTGTTGGACAGTTCGCCTTTTCCGGGCAGATGGCCATCACTGTAAAGCGCATTCATAAACTTGTAATCCGGGTAAGGATAGTAGAATATCACCTCCCCGATTCCGCAGCTTTGAAAGAGATTTTCCAAGCCCTTTCTGCTGAAAGTGCGGACACCGCCGCCCCCCGCATAGTTCTCGATGCCGGAAAACCATGTCCCCAGATGATCCTCCTTGCACCCCGCGAAGTATTTCAATCCATACTTATTTTCAATGGCGATGATGATTCTGCCGCCCCGCGCCAGATGGGGCATCAGAATCTTAAGAAAATCCGCAAAAGGGGTGTCGCCGCCGATATAGGCAGCCCCGTACTCCAACACCCCTATCAGAAAGATATAGTCAAAATCATTGGGCAAATCCGGCTCAACATCCTTGAAATTCCCCACATGAATCGTGATATTGCCGCATTCGCTGTGCCTGTTCGCGCTGATGAGGCTGCGCTTTTTGGACAGTTCCACGCAGATGACGCTTGCCGCTTTCCTGGCCAGCGCACCCGTGACTGCCCCGCAGCCGCTGCCGACTTCCAGCACTTTCGCAGACTTCTCCATAGGAATCCACTCTACGATATTCTCCCGCAGCGCGGACAAGTGATAGAGGATGGGCCAGCTGTGCCTCTCGGCAATCACTCCGGGGTACTCCACTGCGGAACGATCCCGCACGATGCGCAAAAGCTCATCCTCCACGGCTCCATCGGAATAAAAATCCTCCCCCGGATATCTGCGGCAGTCCAACGTCACTTTTCCAATCTGTTCCAATTCCTGCATAGTAATCTCCATGTTAGAAACTCTTTTCACGCGCACGCTCACACTGCCGTACCGCGACCTCTGACTCCATATCATAATAGCCCACCGTGTCTTTGTCGGATACCACGGTCACGTGCAGCGCGTCATAAAGCCTGTGGTACACCTCAAAGGCATCACCCCGGTATCCCGTGACCCCAAAGGAGAGCAGATACTCTCCCCCCTGCAAGCTCATCTTCTGGGTAAACGTAATCTCCTTGGTCTGTCCCGGCTCTGCGCTCTCCAGAAAAGCCCGTTCTATCATTGAGTTTGTTCCTGTAATTTCAGTTCCTCTTATATTTTTGAAGGTAAATGCAAAAATCGGCGCAGGAACTTGTTCTGTAAACTCCACTTTCATATGCAGGGTAAATCTGCTGCCCTTGAGGACTGACACAGTCTTCACTCCATGGTCGTCCGTCAGATAATACTCCACAATGCGGGCCTGCTTCGTCCCATATTCCAGCACGTTTGGGTTCATGCCAACGGCATTGCCGCCTTTTCCCAGCGCTTTCCCTGCCGCCTCCCGCAGGCCGGGGTCATCCAGCAGCCTGTCTCCCAAAGCTTCCGGGATTTCATACTGCCCCACCAGCACCCGCTTGTATACGTCTATCATTTCTTTGGGGCTTCCCTCCCCCAACAGGCTGCCCTTGTTTAACAGAAAGACCCTGTCGCAATACTTGTTGATGCTGCTCAAATCATGGCTGACAAAGACAATGGTCTTGCCCATTTTCTTAAATTCTTCAAATTTATGATAGCATTTCGCCTGAAAAAACACATCCCCCACGGACAGGGCTTCGTCCACAATCAGAATCTCCGGATCGATATTGATGGCAACCGCAAATGCCAGCCGCACAAACATGCCGCTGGAATAAGTCTTGACCGGCTGGCGCACATAATCCCCAATGTCCGCAAAGTCCAATATCGCCGGGAGTTTTTCGTCAATCTCCCTCTCGGAAAATCCCATCATGGTGCCGTTCAGATACACGTTCTCAATGCCGTTATACTCTTGGTTGAAACCGGCTCCCAGCTCCAAAAGCGCAGAAATCCGCCCATCCACAAAAACTCCGCCCGCAGTCGGATTCAACACGCCGGTGATAATCTTTAACAGGGTGGACTTGCCGGATCCGTTCGTGCCAATGATGCCCACGGTCTCCCCCCTGTAAATATTCATAGACACGCCCCTCAAGGCATAGTGAACCTTATAAGACTTCCTGCCAAGCCCAAAGGCATCCTTGATGCGGTCCCTCGGCTTGTCATAAAGTTTATAGATTTTCTGCACTTCGTTTACCTTGATGGCGATTTTTTTCCTGTCCCTGCTTTCCATATCCATCCTCATTTTGCGCGAAGACCTCATCCGGCCCTGCTGCCGCTGCACGGCAACAGTTCATCCCTCCCATGCGCAGCCCAAAGGCTATGTCACGGCGAAACTGCGTCATCCACCCTCACAGAAGCCTTATCATACCACGCCGCCACAGCCCGATTCTCCTCCCGCTCCGGCTCCCCGGACAAGTCCCCTACGCAAAGCAGCCACGGCCTGTAATGATAGGGGGCAAACACCACCTCTTCCTCAGGGCCGCGCAAAATCTCTATTCTTTGCAGATATTCCGCATAAAAACCCTGCGCTTCGCCTGTGCGCATATAATAATATGCTCCATAGGAGGAATACCATCCCGCCTGATTGGGCGAATAACGCCAAATGACAATCATGCAGGCACCCATAAGCCCATAAAACCACCATGGACACCCGCCCTCCCATACGGGAAGCTCCCCCTTTTGAGCCAGAACGCCCTGCAGCCAGCCCAGAAAATACACTTCATTTGAGAGGAGCAAAATCTGATAAGTAATCTTCACCGCGTTCAGCGTCCGGCCAAACCCCGCATGCCCCAAGGAATACAGGCTTGGGGTAAACCCCGCCGCATACAGGCAGATGGACCACACCAGGAAAAGCCCCGGCAGCCGGAAAGAAAAGCTGCTCTTTCTCACAATCTTCCAAATAATCGGCACCAACAGCACCATGACGGCCAGAGTCATCCACCAGGTAAATGTCCAAAGATGTGAAAAAGCCTCCTGAAAAGAACGCAGAACCGATTCTAACGGCGAATACCCGCATCCCACAAAAAACCGGGCGCGCACCGCATTGCCGGGTGCCGATACGTTCCGACGGAAAGCAAAGACATAGACCGCAAACACCGGCAGGAAGCGCAGAACCTTTTTTCTGTCCGTGACAAGGAAAAACGACATCAAAGAACACAGGAACAACAGCCCCTGCAGGGTCGTGACAAAATTGCCGCCCCCGGCAAGCAGGGCGAGCAGCATGCCGGCTATGACAAGCAAAATTCCCTTCCATCTTTTGCGGCCTTTAGGATCCCCATTTGAGGATTCTTCATGCGAGGACAAATAAATCAGTACTGCCACAAAAAACATGGCAAAAGAATGCATTCCCACATAATGCACCCCTCCGTTGTACCAATAAAAACCCTGCTGGGATGTGTGAATCAGCTCGATTACCATGCCTGCCGCAACTGCCTGCAAGCCCAAGGCAGAAATGCCGTCCGCATGAAGCACTTTCTTTGTCAGGGCTCCGAACAGCACAAACACCGATGCCGCCAGCATCAAAATCAGGAAAACCGACCCGATTACATAATACCGCTCTCCCCAGATGACGGGCGTAAGCGCCATAAAGAAAACAGAAGAAAACGTGCCCTGCCACGCATACCACTGCACCCGCGCACACTCCCATGCCCCTTTTAAGGCTCCGAGAATGCCCGGAGTCCCGTCCATCCCGGCTCTGGCAAAAAGCCCATAGTTAAAATCATCATACCATGGCACCGCATAGAAAGCCAGCAAAAGCAGCGGTACCAAAAACAACAAAAGCATGGCAACGGCTGCCCATCCCACAATGCGCAAGGAAGGCTCCCATGTCAGGGTTTTTTTGAGCGCGCTATGTTTTTGATTGTCCATGTGTCCATTTCCCCCGCCCGGCATTTACCGTGCCGCCTTCCGCGTGCCAAAACGCTTTTGTATCCGCCGCGCCTTACAGCACGTCCGCAAAATGTACTTTCAGCCGTTTAAAAACCAACGCTCCAAAGCCAAACAAAACCACAGTCACCAGCCAGAAATACATCGTGGAAAAAAAGTCCTGGAAGAACCATTCCCGCTCGTAGATGGCGCTGCGGTAGCCGTTTACAATATAGACCAATGGATTCAGCTTAAGCAGCGTCACCACCCATGTATCCTTGATGGCGCGAATATCCCATAAAATGGGGGTCGCCCACATGCCAATCTGCAGCGCGATGTTGATAATCTGAGCCAAATCCCTGAAAAAAACCACCACCGCGCAAGTGGTATAACTAAGCGCCAGCACAAAGAGGAAAAGGCATACGCTGTAATAAACTATCTGAATGGTGTAAATGGTGGGATACCAGCCATAGCCTGCCGCCACCAAAAGCAGCACCACCGCGAAAAATACATGGATAAAGGTAGCTGCAATCACCTTGATAATCGGCAGGATGCTGATTTTGAAAACCACCTTTTTCACCAGATAATTATACTCTAACAGCGCGTTGGTGCCATTGTTTAAGGCCTCGTTAAAATAAAACCACGGAACAAGGCCCGCCGTTAAAAAAAGCACAAAAGGCACGTTTCCGCCCTCCCTCTGGTTGGGAAAAATCAGCCCAAACACCACATAGTACATGGCAACCGTCACCACAGGCTGCGCCATGGCCCATACCGCCCCCAGATAGGAGCCCGCATATCTTTTTTTGAAGTCATTCTTGGCAAGCTTCCAAATCAGGCGCCTGTTCTGGTAAAGCTCTATCGGGAGCACCATGAATTTGTCATGCCACTTTACAAAAATAAGGCAGGCCGCGCCGATGATCCCGCAGGAAATCAGCTTTTTGGTCAATTCCTCCTGGGGATTCGCGCTCGGATTGTCATGGGAGGCAATGATGACTGCCGCCGCAAGCGCCACCGTCAGAAAGACGGCGATGCTTGCCTTTTTATTCCGCATCATCTTTTCCGCAGTCCCTTTCATGCCAACCTCCATGCCCCCATCGCCCTGCCATCCGCCGCCCCAAAACAGACTGGTCAGCGCGCTGCAAGTCCGCCCCACTTCCTGTCCCGCTCGGACAAAACCAGCTCCACGCCTGCGGGAATCGGCCACTCAATGCCGATATCCGGGTCATCGTACCGAATGCCCCCCTCATCGCCGGGGCGGTAGAAATCCGTACATTTATAGGAAAATTCCGCATGGTCGGACAGCACCAGAAAACCGTGGGCAAAATGTTTCGGCACAAAAAACTGCTTCTTGTTTTCCTCGGACAAAATCACGCCAAACCATTTCCCATAGGTCGCAGAACCCTCGCGCAAGTCCACCGCCACGTCAAAAACCTCTCCCCGGATGACGCGCACCAGCTTGTCCTGTGGAAACTGCTTCTGGAAATGCAGCCCCCTCAAGACGCCCTTCGCGGATGCAGACTGATTATCCTGTACAAAAACCTCGGGAATCCCCGCCTCCTTGTAGGCTTCATAATGGTAGGTCTCCATAAAATATCCCCTGGCATCCCCAAACACCTGAGGGGTGATAATCTTAAGCCCCTCTATCTCACAGGTTTCCACCGTTATCTTTCCCATCTCCACCCACCCTTTCCTTATTCTAGTAACAGTTCAGCCCCTCCCCCACTGTTAGTCATATGCGATATCCAAGTCCACATTGCCCTTGATGCCATTCACCTTGCCCTGGGAAGTGTGCTGCCACATCTGATAATAGCCCTGATACAGCGGCGTGCCGCGGTACTCTGCCAGCCAGATGTAATACGCACCCAACCTGCCCGCCTCCAGATTGCCATTGTACCAATGTCGGTTCGCGTAAACCCCGGCCCTGTAACCGGCATTGCCGATGGTGCGGCAGAACGCCTCGCAGACCAGGGTTCTGCTCTCCCTGTCCAAGCCGTCCGCCCTGCCGTTTCCGCCTGCACCCTCCGTGTCAATAAAGACGGGATATTCCAGCGAATACTCCCGCACCAGCGTCAACACTGCGGACGCTTCTTCAACGGCTTCCACCTCGCTTACTGCCTGCGTAAAGAAATAGACGCCCACTTTCAGCCCCGCCGCCGAGGCACCCCTGATATTCGCCTCAAAGCGGGCATCCTGCACGATGCTTCCCGACACAGACCCCCTGTAGCCCGCGCGGATAATCACAAATTCGATTCCCTCCGCCTTCACCTTGTCCCAGTCAATGTCCCCGTTCCAATCTGACACGTCAATGCCCGCGTGGGCATTGGCGGACGAGGGCCGCAAATCCGTTATCTGCGTCTGATCCGCGTCCGCAAGGGCGCCCACCTGCCTGGAGTCCTCCGCCTTGGCATCCACTTCGTCCGCCGTCTTGATCAGCAGCGAGATGTCCTCGATTGCCAGGTATTCCACCTTGTCCTTCACCCTGACCTTCGTCTCATTCACCGGCACTTTATAACCCTCGATTGGCATAAGCTCCAGATAATATTCCCCCGCGCTTAAGCCCGCAATGTAAATAATGCCGTCCTTGTCCAAGTCCTTGTACTCGCCCTGCCCCTCAAGGCGCACGAAAAAGCTCTCGCCCTGCACGGGATTGCCCTGCCCGTCCACAATCCGGATGCGCAAATCCTTTTCCACGGAAGTCACCAGCAAAGAAAGCCGATTGGACTGATTTTGGGCATCTTCCAAAATAGGATTGACCTCCGGATCAAAAAAAGAACTGTCCCGCAAAAAGGCCGACAAATCATCACCCAGCCGTCCCCCTGTGGCCGAATTTTCCTGATTGCCTGATAAAGAGCCGTCCTTCCCGCCCGCATCGCTGGCATTCCAACCGCTGGCATTCCATACCAGAAGCACTGCGAGCAGAATGACGGCTGTCGAACCAAGAATCGCCAAACCTCGCAATCTAGAGTCCATTTGCTACCTCTGCCAGATATTTTCCATAGTTTGTCTTCATCAGAGGCTCCGCCAGATGCAGCAGCTGCCCCTTGTCAATAAACCCTCTTTTATAGGCTATCTCCTCAATGCAGGAAATATACAGCCCCTGCCTCCTCTGAAATGCCGCCACAAAGTCAGCCGCTTCCAAAAGGGCATCGTGGTTGCCCGTATCCAGCCATGCAAAACCTCTTCCAAGGGTTTCCACATAGAGCTGTCCCCTGTCCAGATAGGCATTGTTCACATTGGTGATTTCCAATTCCCCACGGGCGGAGGGCTTTACACCCTTTGCAATCTCCACCACGTCATTGTCATAAAAATACAGCCCCGGCACCGCATAATTGCTCTTGGGATGCTCCGGCTTTTCCTCAATGGAAAGGGCTTTCCCGTTCTCGCCAAACTCCACCACGCCATACTCTCTGGGGTCTCTCACATAATAGCCGAAAATGGTCGCGCCCTTCTCCCGCGATGCCACTTCCCTTAGGACGCGGGAAAAACTCTGCCCGTAAAAGATATTGTCCCCCAAAACCAGCGCAACCCGGTCATCCCCGATAAAGTCCGCGCCTATGATAAACGCCTCGGCAAGCCCCCTTGGCTCCTCCTGTACCGCGTAGGAAAAGCGCATGCCAAGCTGCCTGCCGTCCCCCAGGAGCTCCTCGAAGACAGGCAGATCCCTCCTGGTGGAAATCACCAATACTTCCCTGATTCCCGCAAGCATCAGCGTGGATAATGGATAGTAAATCATCGGTTTGTCGTATACCGGCATAATCTGTTTGGAGATTGCCCTCGTCAAAGGGTACAGCCTTGTGCCGGAACCTCCGGCAAGGATAATCCCTTTCATAAAAATCACCATGCCCTTTCCACAGCCTGCAGACTTTCATGACGAATATCGTCATGCGCATATCGCCATGGCGAATATCGCCATAGCGAGTGTCGCCGTGGCGAGTGTCGCCATGCGCATAGGACGGGGCTGCCGCAAGAACAGCAAGCCCCGCCCGCTCTACCTCTCATACATTTCCTCATAATACTTCTGATAGCCGCCGCTTGTCACATGCTTCATCCAATCCTCGTGTTCAAAGAACCATGCGATGGTCTTTCGTATGCCTTCCCGAAACGCGGTTTCCGGCTCCCAGCCAATCTCCGCCCTGATTTTGTCAGGCGCAATGGCATACCGCCTGTCATGCCCCTTCCTGTCCTCCACATAGGTGATCAAGTCCTTGGTCGCCAACGCTTTCCGGGGGTCGTCCGAAGCAAGCATCTCCTGCAGGGTCTCCAATATGATGTGGACAATCTCAATGTTCTGCTTTTCGTTGTGTCCGCCGATGTTGTAAGTTTCAAACAGCCTGCCCTGCTCCTGCACCATGTCTATCGCCTTGGCGTGATCCTCCACAAAGAGCCAGTCCCTCACATTCTTCCCATCCCCATACACCGGGAGCTTCTTGCCCTGCAGCGCATTGTTGA
>QLIP01058474.1_pt1 | contig 12351 bp, 11 predicted proteins | sample 1769771 | NCBI WGS metagenome assembly QLIP01 (sample SAMN09428762, study PRJNA476227) | Gut metagenome, whole genome shotgun sequencing project. | isolation source: cecum | host: Rhizomys sinensis | place: China: Jinsha town of Minqing, Fujian Province | collected 2013-09-23
CACTCAAAATCAACTCATCTCAATTTATAGAACCTCCCTTAATAGTATTACGATTGGCAAGCCCCGACCATAAATCCTTCTGAAGCTTGTCAACATCCGCTGCGGTCAGTTTATCCAAATGCAAACAGCCGTGTTTTTCTTTGATGCCTAAAATTATTAAGCCTCCGTCAGTGTTTGCAAAAGCGCTATATGTTTCCCATAATGAGCCAGAGAAGCCACCCTTGGCACCCTTGAATTCTAACTCTTCATTCTCAGCAACACTATTTATTGAGGATAAAATATGCGCAATCTGGTCGTTTAACAATTCCATATCGTTATCAAATTCTGCTTTAGCAATTAACATTACGGGACTCTGCAAAGTTACGTATTTTTTTTTACATTCGCAAAACGTAGCCGCCCAGCAACTTTGATAAGTTACTGGGCGGGGTGGAGTGGGGGGGGCGCGGTTAGGGGCGGCGCATTAGGTCGAATTTGTAGATTAGGTGGAACATGGCGTAGCGGGGCATGCAGCTTGCCCAGCTCTCGGTGATGCCTTGGGCGTTGATGGTGCGGCTGATGGGTTGATTTTGGCCGAGGATGTCAACGGCGTCGAGGCGCGTGGTGAGTTTACCGCCGAGCCAGGCCTTCTGCACTGAGGCGTTCCAGAGGCAGGAGTTGACGTTGAGGTTGGGGTCGGAATAGCCAGCGCGGGCAATGAAGCTCAGGTTGGTGTTGAACTCCCAGCCGCTTTCCAGACCGATGCGATAGCTTGCGGTGGCGTTGGTGTCGAAGCCGTTGATGGTGCGGAACAGCCCCATTTTGGAGTAGGAGTTGAGCCACGACACACCGCCCGAGAGGGTCACTTGGTGCTTGTGGATCATGCCCGACAGACTAATGCTTTCCGACACGGTGGTGTTCTCCACCACGCTCTTTTGCAGCTCGTTAACCACCTGTGAGGCATAGTCCACGGAGTTGAGGAATTGGCCATAGGTAGTGCTGTAGAAGTTGAACATATAATTCGGACCGAAGGGGATGCCGAAGGAGAAGTTGGCGTCGGCGTTCCAGTTGCCGTCAACGTTTTCGGGGCGATAGGTGGTGATGGAGGTTGCGGGGTCGTAGAAGCGGGCCGAGGCGATTTGGCGGTCTATGCGGTTGAAGTGGGAGTTGAAGGAGATGTTGCGGCGGGTGCTGTCCCAGAAACGTGATGCCGAGAATTGGACCTGGTGGGAAAGGTTGCCTTTGAGGTTGGCATTATTCTCGTAATGCACCAGCGGATTGGCGGTGTTCTGCGTGCGCAGCTGATAGGAGAGTGCGGGGAGGCTGTGGCTAAACAGGTAGGTGAAGCTGAGGTTCATGCGTCCGCTTTCGTTGTTGGTGCTGTAGCGCACAGTGCCGCCAGGGCGGAAGATGGGGCGCAGGCGGCGGAGATTGTCGGTATAGCCATCTTCGCGGTGATATTCCAGCTGTTCGTCCACGAGTTTTGACTCCAATAATATGTCAAAGCGAATTTGGCGTCGGGTGGTTACGGGGTGGAATTTATACAAGAAGCCATTGTCGAAGCCATAGCTGCGAGTGGTGGTGACGGAGTTGTAGGAGTTGAGCAGGTCGAGGGCCAGCAGTTCGGGGGCGTGGTTGGAGGGAGGTGCCAAGGAGTCGAAACGCTCCTCTAACTTGGTGAGGGTGTGCTTTTTGTCGGACACAGTGGAGTGACGTGCAGAGTGGGGCAGTAGGAGAATTGCAGGAACTGGTCGTCGAGATAGGGGGAGTAGTTGAGCATGTAGCCCATGGAAATCTTGCCCGAGGTGGTGCTGCCCGAGGCATCTTTGCGCTGCGTTTCGCGCCAATTATTGCCCATTTGGGGCGATTTGCGGCCATACCAGTTGGTGAGTTGGTCTTCGGGGTGGTCGTAGTCGCTTGAGTAGCTACCCGAGGCATGGAGGTCGAACTGGTTGACACCGCCAAATAGGGGGATATAGCTTGAGGCCTGGATGCGGTAGATGTCCCACCCCTTGTTGCCCGACAGTCGCGACTCGGTGCGGTTGATGAGCGTGGAGTCGGTGAGGAATTTAGCCTCAATCGATTGCCCGCGATAGCTTTCGGTGGGTTGGGCTGTGAATTTCGCGCTCAGGTTGTGGTCGTTGAAGTTCTGGCGGAATAGGTCGATATTGGGGCGCAGCACCACATAGGCCTGCTCGCCCTTCCAGCTCCATTCGTGGTTGGAGAGGAGGTGGAGCTTGTTGGCCGTGTTGAGTTTGTAGGTGCGGCCATATATATCGCCTGCGCTGTAAAATTCGCGCGAGCTGGTGCGCGAGGTGATGTCGCAGCCTTCGCTCATGAGCGAGGCATTGCCCGAGAATTTCAGCGCGTTTTTGGTCCAGAGATAGTCCAGGCCGCCGTTGGCAAAGTCGAGCTGCCCGTTTTGGCCAAACTGGGCGTTCCAGTTGCCGTCGTTGTTGGCCGCGTCGGTGTTGAGCACATTATTGACGTTGGCAAAGGCTGCTAAGCGGAATGTTTCGTGATAGCCAATCAAGAAGCCCTTGCCCATGTAGCGACTTTTCTTATCCTCCGACATGCCGTAGCCGCCATCAACGTTGCCAAAGAGGCCGTTGTTGTACTTCTTTTTGAGCTGAACGTCCATCACGAGGGTTTCCTCGTCGCGCGACTTCACTTTGCCCTTGTAGAGATAGTCCTGCTCAGCCGCCTTGTCGTAGACCTTGACGTTGGCCACGGTGTAGGCTGGGAGGTTTTGTAGCGCCACACTGGGCGAGCCAGCGAAGAAGTTCTCGCCGTTGACCAGCAGACTGCGAATTGGTTTGCCATTGACTGTGATGGTGCCGTCTTGGAGTTTTGCGCCCGGGAGCTGCTTCACCAGTGCGTCGAGCATTGAGCCGTTGGAGAGCTGGAAGGCCGAGGCATCGTAGACGAGCGTATCGCCCTTCATCACCATCTTCACCTTGGTGGCCGTGACGGTGAGTTCGTCGAGCTGCTTGGTTTGCTCCTTGCGGAGGTAGAAGGCTTCGAGTTCATACAGCCCCATGCGGTCGGTAGCCTTCGTGAAGTTGCGCACCCCAAGGTCGTAACCCTCCTTTTCGGCCGTCAGCACGTAGTCGCCTTTGGGGCCATTGAAGTGAATAAACCACGCCACGTGGTTCTTATGGATTTTTTCGATGGGGACTACCTTATCGCCAGTGCGGAGCTCAAATTCCACGCCGTCCATGTAGCGTTCGTTGGTGATGGCATCAAACACAAATACCATCAATTGAGTGTTGGCAGAGCTTTCCTTTGCAGCAGTGCTCATTGCTGCAAATATAGTGATGACTAATAGCAGATACTTTGATAGACGCATAAGTGAGAGAATAAGTTGGTTAAAAACAGCGCAAATTTACAAAAAAAAATACTCCCCCACCAAATTTTTGTATTACTTTTCAGTTACAAAATTAGGGGGGGGTAAGTATTTGATAATCAGCGTATTGTGCGCTGTAATTATGCGTGCTGGAAGCCTTGGGCACGGAGGGTCAATTCCTCACCTTGGCGACCAATCAGCAGAGTGCCTTGGTCGGCGGGGGTCATATGGCCAATCACGCGCACATCCTTCAGGCGGCTCACGGCGTCGTGGGCGGTGAGGGGCACGGTGAAGAGCAGCTCGTAGTCCTCGCCGCCATTGAGGGCTGCGGTGACGAGGTTCATGTTGAGTTCTTCGGCCATCACGGCGGTTTGGTAGTCGATGGGGATGCGGTCCTCATACACGCGGCAGCCCACCTGGGAGTTCTTGCACAGATGGAGCAGCTCGGAGCTGAGGCCGTCGCTAATGTCGATCATCGAGGTGGGGTGGATGCCTGCCTCGCGCAGTTGGTCAATCACGTCGCGGCGCGCTTCGGGTTTGAGCTGACGTTCCACGAGGTATTCTTTGCCAGTGAAGTCGGGGACGAAGTCGGCGCGACCAGCCGAGGCCACCTTTTCGCGCTCAAGGAGTTGCAGCCCCATGTAGGCTGCGCCAAGGTTGCCGCTGACGCAAATCAGGTCGGTGGGCTTGGCACCCGAGCGGTGAACGGCTTCGCCGTGGGCCACGTCGCCCAGGCAGGTGGCCGAGATTACCAGACCAGCGCGCGAGGAGGTGGTGTCGCCTCCCACGAGGTCAACGCCGTAGGCTTCGCAGGCCAGGCGCATACCGGCATATAGCTCCTCAATGTGCTCCACGGTGAAACGCTTGCTGATGCCGAGCCCCACGAGCAGTTGGCGCGGGGTGCCACCCATGGCGTAGATGTCGCTGAAGTTCACCACGGCACTCTTGTAGCCTAAGTGCTTGAGCGGCACATAGGTGAGATCGAAGTGTATGCCTTCGAGGAGCATATCGGTGGAGGCGAGCACGTCGCGGCAAGGTTCGTAGGCCATGACGGCGCAGTCGTCGCCCACGGCGGTGAGCGTTGACTGCTGCAATCGGGGTAACTTGTCGGTAATTCGGTCGATTAGGCCAAATTCGCCTATGCTGGAAATTTCAGTATCCATTAAGAGCGGCTAACGAGTTCGCGCATGATTTCTACCACCACGGGCTGAGCCTTGAGGGCTGCCTTCTGCACTTCCTCGTGGGTGGGCACTTCGGTGATTTCCTTGCCGCCGAGGTCGGTGATGACGCTCAGACCAAACACGCGCATGGAGGCATGGTTGGCCACGATTACTTCGGGCACGGTGGACATACCCACGGCATCGCCGCCAATCACGCGGAAAAATTCATACTCGGCGGGGGTTTCGAAGGTGGGACCAGTCACGCCAACATACACGCCGTGCATCAGGCGCAGACCCTTTTCGGCTGCGATTTGGTCGGCCAGCGCCACCAGTTCCTTGCTGTAAGCCTCGGTCATGGCGGGGAAGCGGGTGCCCAGCTCGTTGTAGTTCTTGCCGCGGAGGGGATTTTCGGGGAAGAGGTTGATGTGGTCGGTGATGATCATCACGTCGCCCACCTTAAATTCCTTGTTCATGCCGCCGGCGGCGTTGCTCACGAAGAGGGTTTCAACGCCCAAGGCTTTCATCACACGTACGGGGAAAGTGACTTGCTTCATGTCGTAGCCTTCGTAGTAGTGGAAACGGCCCTGCATACCAATCACGCGCTTGCCGCCGAGGGTGCCGACGATGAGGTTGCCGCTGTGGCCCTCCACGGTGGATACGGGGAAGTTGGGGATAGAGCTGTAGGGAATTACTTGCTTGTCGGTGATGTGGTCAACGAGGGCACCGAGGCCAGTGCCGAGGATGATGCCAGTGCGGGGCATTTCGCCGTTGATCTGTTCGGCGAGATATTTAGCGGTTTGAGCTATTTGTTCGAGCATGGAGTAAGTATTTTAGTGAGTTTGCTTAATGAGTTAACGCTGGGGGAGGCGAAAAGTTTGGAGAATGAGCGGAATTAGTTCATTGTCCTCCACGCGGTTGTCGTGGACATTGTGCGGGATTAATTTCACCTTAATAGGTATGTAGTAGAGGCGCGACTTCAGGCCGGCGGGGAGGTCGGGAATTGAGCGCAGACGCATGGCATCTTTTTCGGTGGTGATGACTACGGTCTTGGCGGGGTTGCCGGTCGACTTGATTTTGCGCACCAGGGTGTGGATATCCTCGGGGGTGTAGTTGTGATGGTCGGAGAATATCAGCCCCTTCACCTTGGCCTTGCTTTGGCGCAGATGGCGCACGAAGGCGATGGGGTGGGCAATGCCCGCCAGGGCTATGATGTAGTTGCCAGCACCAAGGTCGTCGAGCGAAGTGATGATTGGGCGCTCGGTGGGGAACACAGGCATGGGAGCGCAATACTCATAGCGGCTAAAGTAGAGACGCTGGTAGGGGTAGAGTTCGAGGTTCTTGGCAAAGAGGCGATAGTCGAGCTGACGCATCTCCTCGGGGCATTTGGTGACGATGACTATGTCGGCGCGATGGAGCGAGCCGAGGCTTTCGCGCAGGCGGCCGTGGGGCAGGAGCGAGTCGGCATACACGGGGCGGGCATACTCCGTGAGCACCACCGAGAGGCCTGGCTTGACGTAGCGGTGCTGGAAGGCATCGTCGAGGATGATGAGGTTGAGTTCGGGGTTGATTTCGCGCATGCGGTCAATGCCCACGCAGCGATCCTCACACACGGCCACCATCACAGGGCGGTCGCCGTGGCCAAACTTGCGGTAGATTTGCAGCGGCTCGTCGCCGATGGTGTTGGCGGTGGCGTCCTCGTCGGCCAACACAAAGCCTTTGGTGCGGCGATTGTAGCCGCGCGAGAGTATACCTATATTATATGTGTTGCGAAGCTGCTCAATGAAGTATTCGGTGTGGGGAGTCTTGCCCGTACCGCCCACGGCTAAGTTGCCGATGACGAGTAGGTGTATGTCAAATTCGCGCTGGGTGAGTATCCCAGTGTCAAACATTTTGTTGCGCACGCCAGTCACGGCCCCATAGAGCCATGACACGGGCTTGAGCACCAGCGAACCAAGGAGTTGAGAGGTGGTAGACATAGGACTTAACGGAGAATGATGGTTTCGCAGCGAGCCTGCACGCGCGGTGACTTAACTATGCGGTCAAGTTGCTTGTAGAGGCGTAGCGTTTCGGGCGATGCGGCCTTCACTTGCAGTTCCTCAGCCTTGACGAGTTCTTCCCACCAGTCGGTCGACACTTCGGGGTATTCCTTCACTTGCCATTCCGTGAGTTTGAGGTCGGCAGCCATGTCGAGCACGGCGGTATGGAGCGAGCCGAGGCGGTCCACTAAGCCTTTCTTCATGGCGAGCGAGCCGTCCCACACGCGTCCTTCAGCAATCATCTTGACGCTATCCTGACTCATGCCGCGACCCTTGGCCACGCGCGAGGTGAAGAGGTCGTAGCCTTTCTCCACGTAGGCTTGCAGTTTGGCTTGCTGGGTGGCGCTCATGGGGGTGAGCAGCGAGGGGAAGTTGGCATCGGGGTTGGTGGCTACGGTGCCAGTGGTGACGCCGAGGTGATTTTCGAGCAGACCATGTATTTCGGGTATCAGGCCGAATATACCTATGGAGCCAGTGAGGGTGGTGGGCTGAGCGTAGATGCGGTTGGCGCCGCAGCTGATGTAGTAGCCGCCAGAGGCTGCCACGTCGCCCATGCTCACGTAGAAGGGCAAACCCGTCTGCTCCTTGAATTGCTCCAGTGCTTCCCAGATTTGCTCCGACGCAAAGGCCGAGCCGCCGGGGGAGTTCACGCGGAGCACGAGGCCCGCCAGATTGTCGGCCTCATCAATGAGGTCGAAGATTTCCTCCACCATATCCTGGCCAATGATGCCAGCGTCGCCCGAGTCGGCAATATCGCCCACGGCGTAGAGCACGGCGATGGTGTTCTTCTGACCCTTGGGCTGCTTCACGTCGGGCAGATAAGAGAGGTCGCCCAAGTCGAGCGTGGCGGCGTAGTTGCTGATGCTCATGGTGTTGACGTCGTCGTAGGTTTCTTCGCCCACGCGCTCAGCTATCGACTCCTCGGCTTGATGGCGGTAGGCCAGACGGTCCACTATGCCGAGCTTGACGATGGAGTCGGTGGGTGCGCAGGATACGTAGCCCGAAGCCCATTGGTCCACCTTTGCGGGAGTGGTGTTGCGGCCGCGCGCTATGTCGCCGCGCACATCAGCCCAAATTGAGTTGAGATATACTTCCTGTTGCAGGCGGCTGGCGGTGCTCATCTCCTTGAGAATGAACGGCTCCACGGCGCTCTTGAAGGAACCGACTTTCACCACCTGCATCTTCACGCCCAACTTCTCAAAGAGGCCAGTGTAGAAAATGGTGGTGGCGGCCAAGCCGTGGATATCCACCATTCCGCAGGGGTTGAGTATCACTTCGTTGGCGGCCGAGGCGAGGTAGTAGTTGCCTTGGTCGTAGTTGTCGCCGTAGGCCACCACCCACTTGTCGGGTTGCTTCTTGAAGTAGTCGAGCGCCTCGATAATCGACTGCGCCGAGGCCACGCCACAGCCCGACGTGCCGCTGGCCGTCAGGTAGATGCCTTTGATGCGGGTGTCGTGGGCCGCGCGATATATGGCGGCCGTGATTTCGTTGAGATTTTGGCCCTCTTCATTGCCTTGGATTTCGTCCTCAATCAGTTGCATGAAGTCGCGCGAGGTGGCGCGTTCGTTGATGGGGGTGCTGAGGTCGAGCACCAGCACGGTACCCTTCTTCACTTCGGTCGAGGTGCCTGACTTACCTCCCACGGCCATCACGCCCACCAGCCCGAAAAAGAAGAGCACGAGCAGGAACATTGAGAGCCACAGGGCGGCCATAGAGCCGAGCATGGAGAGAAAGAATTTCTTAATCATGGTATATATTGGTTATTTAGCAAGGAAAGCGTGATGAACTTGTTGGATTGCAGAGTCGTGGTAGGCGGCGGGCACCATGCAGGCCACTGTGGAGGCCGAGGCGGGGCGTGGGGCGTAGACCACGGGTATGCCGCTGAGGTTGAGCACGGTGGCTATTTCGGCGGCGGCGTTGTCGGGCATACGTCCGGCAGCCACCATGGCTATGACGCAGAGGTCGGTGACCACTTCGAGGGCGAGTTCGCCAGCGGCTATCTCGGTGGCAAACTTAGTGTTCAGGATTTCGAGGGCGCGAGCCGAGGCGCGGGAGTAGATGGCGCAGCTGTTGCCTGCGGCTATCATGATTTCCACGCCGTTGCGAGTGAGGGAGTTGATCATGCGCTCCACCTGGGCTTCGGAGCCGCCGCGCAGGGTGAGCATGCAGGTGTCAGTGATGGAGCTGACGCCAGTGACTCCGCTGCGCTCGTCGGCGTTGGCCGATATGAGTGTGCCAGGCGCTTCGGCGTTGAAGGTGTTCTTGATGACGATGGGGATATTGGCGTGAAACACGGGGTAGATCGTGGGCGGATACACCACCTTGGCGCCGAAGTTGCACAGCTCCATGGCCTCCACGAAGCTCAGCGTGTCAATCACCGTGGCTTGGGCCACACGGCGCGGGTCGGCGGTCATGAAGCCGTCCACGTCGGTCCAGATTTCGAGCAGCTCCGCGCCGAGTTCGGCAGCGAGGATAGCGGCTGTATAGTCCGAGCCGCCGCGCCCGAGGTTGCTCACCTTGCCCGCTTCGTCGCGAGCTATGAAGCCAGGGCATACAATCAGTTGCGCGTCCTCCGCAGCAAATTCTTGGGCTATCAGAGCCGAGGTGCGCTCGGCATCGAGCACGGAGCGGTCGAAGCTGCGGCGTGTGCGAATGAAGTCGAGGCTATGGTGCAGCACCGCGCCGTTGAGCATAGCCGTCACAATCAGACACGACATGCGCTCGCCGTAGCTCTCCACTAAGGCCAAGGAGCGCGGGGTCAATTCGCCCAACAGGTAGATTGCGCGGCACACCATCAGCAGTTCGTTGAGCAGTTTTTCCACCTGCTCCATCACTTCGGTTTGCTTTGTCGCTGGCACCACTTGCGCTATGACGCTGATGTGGCGCAGACGCAATTGGTTATAGACCGACTCAAATTCGGCACTGCCATTCGCAGCCCGTTGAGCCATGTCAATCAGGCAGTTAGTGACGCCTCCCAAGGCCGACACTACTACTATACACCGGTCAAGCCGGCTCTCAACAATTTGCTTCACGCAGCGCAGGCTTTCCGGAGTGCCCACCGACGTGCCGCCAAATTTGAGTACGTTCATTTATTCGTTAGCTTATATAAGTACCTGCAAATTTACATATTATTCAGCGGTTTTGCAAATTTTTTTGTTAATTTGGCGTAAATTTCGCTCGAATTTCAATTTTTTTGCTTAAATTTGCGCAAAACCAATTACCATTATGAAACACGTATTCCTCTACGCGCTGGCCCTCGCGGCCTCGCTCGCGGCGGCGGCCGCCCCCAAATCTGGCACTCTCGGCGATAATATCCGCTGGGAATTGCGCGATAGCGTCCTGACCATCTCTGGCCATGGCGCAATGCCCGGCTATAAGCCTGGCAAGATGATTAGCAACCCCTTCTTGGTGGAGGATTTCGCCTTGGGTGTCAACAAGATAGTCATTGGCGAGGGCATCACCGAAATCGGCGGCTTCTCCTTTGGCACTCGCGAGGAGATGACCATCGACCGCGTCAAGCGCGAGAGTGCCAAAGATGGCTTCAACCCCTTCAACACTGCCACGAGCTTCGGCACCCCGCTCTATGCCAACGTCCGCTCCGTCCAGCTCCCCTCCACGCTGCTCAAAATCAACGAGTTTGCCTTCGCGCGCGTGCCAATATCTTCCATCGCCTTCCCCGAGGGGCTCAAGGACATCGGTTTCTCGGCCTTTGCCAACACTTCCCTGCGCACCGTAAAACTCCCCTCGGGGCTGAAACGACTGGGCGGCGAGGCTTTCAGCAACTGTGAGGCTCTTACCGTGGTCGACTTCAGCGATGCCGCAGTGAAGATTAGCAAGGGCTGCTTCTTCGCGTGCCCCAATCTGCGCATACTCATGCACCCTCAGAGCATCACTTACATCACGGAGAGTGCCTTCAACGACACTCCTTTCGGCCAGCTGCGCGAGGATGCCCTGCTCGAAATGTTCCGCTCCGATGGGCTGGATAACTACGTCAAGACCAACCTCCCCAAGCGCTCCGCTTTCCAGGGTACCGATGAGGCGTATGCGCTGCTGAAGAACAATCTGGTGCGCACGTTCTATCGCAACGAGGCCACCAACGCCACCATATTCTTCAAACTCGACGACATCTCCCTGGGCGACTACAACCACGAGTCGGGAAATATGCTCATCACCACCACCAACAACGGCTCGCTCCTGCTCACCCTCTCGCCCGACCAGGCCGACTCGCTCCTCCGCAACTGGACAACGGTGCGCAACGCCCTTCAGCCGGCCTATTTTCCCGCTAATGGCGACGTGCATTTGCAGTCCGTAACCATCACTCTCCCCGATGGCTCAACCCTCGTTGCAGCCCCCATTTCGGAGTGAAAAAACGCCTATTTTCAGCTAAAATCAACCTTTTAACATTATTTAACACGATTTTGGCGGATTTATTAGTTTTTCTCAAAAATTAGGCGTATATTTGCGCCCAAATATTAACCAAAATTTATATTCACATTATGAACAAGACTGAACTTGTAAATGCTATTGCTGAAAAGGCTGGCATCACCAAGGTGGACGCCAAGAATGCCCTCAACGCCACCATCGAAGCTATCTCCGGCGCTCTCAAGGCTGGCGAAAAAGTGGCTATCCTCGGTTTCGGCAACTTCGACGTTGTTGAAAAACCCGAACGTCAAGGCATCAACCCCCGCACCAAAGAAAAAGTGACCATCGCTGCCCGCAAGGCTGTGAAATTCAAAGTTGGCGCTGAACTCGCTGCCGCTGTGAAGTAATCACCCCTTTCCTTCAACCCCCTTTGGACGAGACTTCCGCCCCTGGAAGTCTCGTCCTCCTTTTTAGGAACTTTTGTGGCGCGTTGGGCGTTGATATGGCATGAAACGCTCGATTATCCCAAAGATTTCCAACCTCGTGGTGCTCGCCCTGTCGGTGATTTTGATTGTGTGGATTTCCTACGACACTCTCAACAAAATCGACCTCCTGCGCGATAGCCGCTACATGACATTCCAGTTCTGGATGTGCATGTTCTTCATCATCGATTTTTTCATCGGGCTGCACTATGCCGCCGACCGCTGGCGCTTCGCCCGCCATCATTTGCTTTTTTTGTTCCTCTCCATTCCCTTTCTCAATATCCTGAACCACACAGGTATTCATCTCGGCTCCGATGCGCTCTATTTCATACGCTTCATTCCCTTAGCGCGTGGTGCGCTGGCCATGGCCATCGTCGTGAGCTACCTCTCCTCCAACACCGTCAACAGCGTCTTTTTCTCCTACTTAGTAATCCTCGTGACGGTGTGCTACTTCTGTTCGCTCATCCTCTTCGATCGCGAATATGGCGTAAATCCCGATGTTACCGACTATGGCACCGCCCTCTGGTGGGCGTGTGTGCAGATGACCACCGTTGGCTGCTACATCAACCCCGTCACTCCCGCAGCCAAGGTGGTGGAAGTGGTCCTCCCCATCTGCGGCACCATCATGTTCCCCCTCTTCACCGTCTACTTCACCTCCTACGTCACCCGCTCCCGCCAAAAATCCACCCCCACCCCATGAGGGTGTGTCAAAATTGCGCAATCTATTTTCGATGGCCCGCAACTGTGGATTATTTGACCGCCAGCGGTCAAATATATGGCGGATTATTGACTGGGCCAATTTTTGATGCACACCTACAAAAGCGGCGAACAGTTTTTGAGGCAGTGGATTTTGTCCCCCTCTTCACTCTCCTCTGCGCGGAGTGGTGGCGAGCCTTTGCGGCTAATTTTTGTGCCTGAGAGCGATTTTGTTTTTGGATAGCGGGAGCTTCGGGGCGGGGAGCGATGCGGTAGATGTGGAGGGTGCGGCG
>QLIP01004708.1_pt1 | contig 12333 bp, 10 predicted proteins | sample 1769771 | NCBI WGS metagenome assembly QLIP01 (sample SAMN09428762, study PRJNA476227) | Gut metagenome, whole genome shotgun sequencing project. | isolation source: cecum | host: Rhizomys sinensis | place: China: Jinsha town of Minqing, Fujian Province | collected 2013-09-23
TGGGATGGAATATTACGTAAATTGGATGAAAGTTATAGTTTAAGCCAATCGCCCGACGTCACTTGAGGATGTCGGGCGATTCATTTAGGATTGTATTATTGCACGTACTCGTATTGAACATCATTGTAATAAATAGCTTTTTATTTTTTGTGTTATTTATTGCATTAAAACACAATTTTAACAACCTGCTATTTAGAGGCATCGTGATATCCACCAATGCACACATAAATATTTTTAATATTTAGCGCGTTATGCGTTTGCTAAACGATTTTCTTTGGCGCTCATTTATTTTAATATCTTCTACTGAACATATCTTACACGGGCGTCTATTCATTTTCAAAGCTTTGTAGAGTGTTATCTTTTTAAGCTCTTCATTACAACTTCCAAGGCCCCAACAATTTGCGCTATTATGATAAACCTCGGCAGTCGGACCTATGCAAATGTATACATACTGATCACTTGCTGAAACTACCCCATTGTTTGTAGTTTCATTATACTTAGGCATAGTACATGCTGACAACATAAAGATCAGTCAAAAAAAGTATTGCAATATTATTTGAATTTTCATCTTCATCTAAAATCTCTGTTTAATATATCCATAATATTTAACTCCTCGCGCTCTTTATCCCAACCATCTGGTTTTTTGCCTATGGATCCACGACTGAGGCTATCATCAAAAAGTGGTTCAAATAAAGTTGGGATATTTACCAAATTGAATAGGACAAATAGTATTGGCAATGAGAATAAAGCATAAGCCTCCCAATTAGTAACGTTCGCTTCTTTACAGAAGTGAATCATATTTAGCACTGCAAATGAGCCGAGACTTACTTCTGTTATACAAATGAAAAGATAAAATACTGCAAAGCATTCTTTTTTTTGCCTTTCCCGAGCATCCCATTCAAAGAACACCGTGCGTTTCATTGCATAGCCCCAAATAGCAGTTGTTACTATAGCTATTGCTATACATGTGAATACAATTTCACATCCTGAAAAACTCTTTAGATGAAAGTCTGAACATAATATTCCAATCAATATTGGCCATGCAATTCCATTTAGTGTGCGAATAATTTCACTATCAAGCCAAGAGTCCTCATTATATATAAACAATTTCATTTCTCCTCAATTCTTTAATCTGTTCTTTAAGTTCCTAAATTCTCTCCTCCTTTTAGGCGATGAGCGCATCCTTCTCCTTTATGCGCTCATCCTGTTCGTTCAATCGAGATTCTTTCTCTTACAACATAACATAAAGCGACTTTACCTTTTCGGCAAGAACCGAATTACCTTCAATCACTTCAACATAACCTTTATGCGATGCCGTAGAAAAGTCACCCTCTGTTTTGATGTTTACATTGGTATCTCTTTCATCGATTAAAAGCCATCGAGCATCAATATTTATTGTGGTCACAATCTTTGCAACCATATCAAGGCCTAGCTTGCTTCGTCGTTGAATGCCAATGTTGTTTCCTAAACAAGTTGAGCTTAATCCAATTGACTTAGCAAAAGCGGCTCTAATTCCATCAAAGTGCTTATTTATAATCATTTTAATACGTTCATTAACCGTTTTATTCATAAATACAAATGCTAAGGTAACTTAAATATAATCCAACATAATACAATTTGTATTATATTTTTTTACAATTGTATTACACCTACTCTCAAAATTAGTAAAAAATAACCAATATAACAAAAGTTACAATTCAAATTTGTGAACAGAACTAAAAAATGCAACAAACTTTTTGAATTTGCGCCTGAAGGCGCCCAGTCTTTTTTTTAATGTCGCGCTTGGAAGCGCAACGTCCATGACAAAGCCACACGCTCCGACGCGCCACTCCGACGCTGCTTATGACGCTACTCTTATCGCTAGCACGGGGGGCAGCACGGCGCGCGGCGGAGTGTCATGGGGGTTGCGCTTCCAAGCGCGACATCAAACACACGGGCGCCTTCAGGCGCTTCAACTCATGGAGGGGCTATGATAAAATCACATGCTTATAACCATGTCTTCAAAATCACATGCTTAAAAGCATGTGATCCAAAGTGACATGCTTAAAAGCATGTCATCCTTGACCATGACACGCGCCTTGCTGGCTGTCAGAGACAATGGCAAGAGATTTGAAGAGTTAGTTTTCTCCTATTTTATTTTTTTGAAATTGCTGTTTTGTTGCAACAGTTTTAAACAAACCAAAAGAGGGAGTTCGATGTTTTCTATTGTAAGGAGATTGTTGGTTTCCTTCTAACTACTACGAAATGGTGATATTATGAAAATGCTTTGGAAAACATCGCTCGCCATATTGGGGGCGTGCTGTTGTCTGCCCGCCACTGCCGACAACTTTGCAAATCTTAAAGATTCAATTCCTGCTACTTGGAACTATAGCTCAGATCACATCGCTACGCTTCCGTCCGACGATAAGTGGTGGCAGAAGTTCGAAGATCCGGTGCTGTCGTCGCTCATCGAACGCGGTGAGCAGAATTCGTACGACCTAGCCGCTACGCTTCATCGCATCGAAGCCGCCCGCCAGAATTGGGATCTGGCTCGTTCGGCCTATTTCCCTTCGGTTGGTGCGACGGCCGGCTGGAGCGGTGGACGCCAGAGCGGCATGACCGGCTCGACCGCAATGCCGGCCAGCAATTTTGGCTATTTCTCGCTGGGACTGAATTTCTCGTGGGAGATCGATCTTTTTGGAAGAGTGAAAGAGAAGTCGCGCGCCGCCCAGGCAAGCTATGATGCGACGAAGGCGCAGTATTCGGCAGCCATGATTTCGCTGGCGGCCAATATTGCCACGGCTTACTTTAACTATCGCCTTGCCCAGTGTCAAATCGAAGTTACGCAAGGACAGATAGCTTCGCAAGAGCGGATAGCAAAGATTACTGAAGCCCGTCATGAAGCCGGGTTGGCCTCGAAACTCGACGTTGCTCAGGCGCTTACGGTGCTTTATTCGACACAGGCGGCCCTCCCCTCGCTTTTAAACATGCGTAATTCCGCACTTAATAATCTGGCTTTGTTGGTGGGTTGCTATCCCAATGATATTAGTCAGCAACTCGCTGACGTTCGCGACTTGCCAAGCGCATTCCACACCGTAGCTCTCGGCGTTCCTGCCGACCTTCTGCGCCGACGCCCCGACATTCTTCAAGCCGAATATCAGTTGGCAGGATATGCCGCACAGGCAGGCATTGCTAAGAAGGATTTCCTCCCCACCCTTTCGCTTACAGGCTCACTTTCGACCTCGGCACATAAACCGGGCGACCTCTTCAATAAGGAGAGCATTGGATATTCAATAGCTCCGCAACTCAGTTGGACAATCTTTGAGGGAATGGCTCGAAATCGCAGAGTTGCCATGGCTAAGGAGCAATTAATGGCCGGTATCGATAGCTATAACCTTGCGGTTATGAATGCCGTGATTGAAACAGAGAATGCGCTCATTGCCTACGACACTTCGCTTCATCAGATTTCGCTTTACAGAAAGGTTGTGAACGAGAGCAAAGAGTCGTTCGAGTTGGCTGTGGACCGCTATAAGAAAGGATTGTCGGCATTCTCCGATGTGATGAACGCACAGCTCAATCTCCTCTCGTATGAAAATCAATTACTACAGACCCGCGCATCGGCTCTCACCACACTGGTAAAAGTCTATACAGCCGTTGCCGGCAGCATATAAATCATCTACTAAAACTCACTGCTTATGAAAAAGATATACATCATTGCCGCCCTTCTAATCGGATTGATGGGTTGTAAAAAAGGTTCTGAAAAGGGAGCCATGCCAACTCCCACAGTCGAAGTTGCCACACCAACAGTCGACTCCGTTACTCTTCACCGCACCTACCCGGGCTTTATCCGCGCCAACAACAGCGTCGATGTCGTTGCGCGTGTCAGTGGTCAGCTGTTGAAGCAGTTCTATAATCCGGGCGACTATGTGAAGCAGGGACAGGTTCTTTTCACCATCGAACCCTCTAAGTATCGCGATGCAGTTCAACAGGCCGAAGCCGCACTTCACACAGCCGAAAGTCAGTATGCCTACGCGTCGAAACAATATCAGGCCATGAAACGCGCACTGCAGGCCGACGCCGTGTCGGAGATGGAGGTGATTCAGGCCGAAAGTTCGATGAACACAGCTAAGGCGGCTATCCAGAATGCGCGCGCTTCGCTTGCCACGGCACGCGAAAATCTGAGTTACTGCACCGTACGCGCGCCGCGCTCGGGACATTGCACCATCGCTACGGCCTCAACCGGCAGTTTCATTAATGGCGGCGCAGCGCCTGTGACACTTGCCACCATCTATGACGACTCGGAGGTAAAAGCCGTGTTTGAAATCGAAGATGCTCAATATGAAATGATGATGGCCGGAAATCGACACACCGAAAACGCGCTTCTGCGAGCCATTCCACTCATATTCCAGCAATCGTTACCGCACAACTATGTGGCCGATCTTAGCTATGTATCGCCAAACGTCGACACCGGTACGGGTACGATCAGACTCGAGGGTGTGTTGCAAAACAAATATAACGAACTTAAGGATGGTATGTATGTGTCGGTTGCTTTGCCATACGGCACTAACCCCAATGCTATACTTATAAAAGATGCATCGATCGGCACCGACCAGTTGGGCAAATTTGTTTATCTGGTCAATGACTCAAATAAGATTGTGTATACACCGATTGAGATTGGCGAGGCCGTTCACGATTCTCTGCGCATCGTGACCAAAGGACTCACTCCGAAAGATCGATACGTAACCAAGGCGCTACTTACCGTACGCAATGGTGAACTTGTTAATCCAACCTCAAAATAAGCCGATATGTTCTCCAATTTCTTTATCAAACGACCCATCTTCGCCACCGTCCTGGCGATATTGATGGTCCTGGCGGGATTGATGACGCTCGGCAGTTTGCCGGTGGCTCAATTCCCCGACATCACCCCACCCACGGTGATGGTCAACGCCAACTATCCGGGCGCCAATGCCACTACGGTAGCGCAGACTATTGGTGTGCCTATCGAACAACAGATCAATGGCGTAGAGGGTATGTTGTATATGAGTTCGAATTCGGGCGATGATGGCTCCTATCAGCTCACCATAACTTTCGAGAATGGTACGGATCTGAATCAAGCCGCCATCGACGTTCAAAACCGCGTTACGATGGCACAGGGGCAGTTGCCGAGTTCCGTCATCCAGCAGGGTGTGAGCGTAATGAAGCAATCGAGCAATAACGTGCTCTTCTGTGCTCTTGAAAGTTCCAATCCGCGCTACGATGCACTTTACCTAACCAACTATGCCCAGCTCAACATCATCGATCCGCTCTCGCGCGTCGAGGGCGTGGGCGGTGTGCAGGCGTTCGGTTCGGGTAAATATAGCATGCGCATATGGCTCGATCCGTCGTTGATGCGTGCACGCGGATTGACTCCGAACGATGTGCTGTCGGCCATTCGTGCACAGAACATGACTGTTTCAGCAGGCTCTGTAGGAGCGGCTCCTACTGGTACGCCTCAGGATTTCAAATACACCATCCAGGTGCAGGGGCGACTGTCGGACGTCAAGCAGTTCGAGAATATTGTGTTGCGTGCCAACAACGGCGGTATTCTTCGACTCAAGGATGTTGCCAAGGTCGAACTCGGCAGTTCTTCATACTCAACGGTGGCTAAAGTTAATGGACAGGAGACTGCCATGATTGGAGTTCGTCAGTTGCCGGGCGCCAACGCTCTCGATGTTGCTAAGGGTGCAATCAAGGAGCTCGACAAACTGAGCCATTACTTCCCCGACGGCGTGCAGTATCGCGTGGTGATGAACTCGACCGATTTCGTAAGCAAGTCGATCGAAGAGGTGCTGATAACTTTCCTCGAAACGTCACTGATCGTGATGGTTGTGATTCTACTCTTCTTGCAGAATTGGAGGGCTGTAATCATACCGATGCTCACCATTCCGGTCTCGCTTATTGCGACCTTTGCCGTAATGAAGATTATGGGATTCACCATAAATACGCTTACGCTATTCGGACTTGTGCTGGCCATTGCCATTGTCGTCGACGATGCCATAGTGGTGGTGGAGGATTGCGCTCGCCTTGTCGACGAGGGGACGCTGAATCGAGTCCAGGCCGCAGAGAAGGCGATGAAGGAGCTGAGCGGACCGGTCATTGGCGAAGTATTGGTGCTGATGTCGGTATTCATCCCGACGGCATTTGTAAGTGGTATTACAGGCGCGCTCTACAAGCAGTTTGCCTTGACCATTGCCGTTTCGACAGCATTCTCGGGTCTGAATGCACTTACGCTTACTCCGGCCCTCTGTGCCCTTTTCCTGAAGCCGAAGAAGGAGAGCAAGAATCCCGTTTACCGATGGTTTAACGTGGGCTGGGGGAAGTTTGAACATCTTTATGAGCGCATCATAGGCAAGATGTTGCATCATTCCCGCGCATCGTTACTGCTGTATCTGGCAATATCCGCCCTGGCGTTTTGGGGCTTCTTTAAGTGGCCAACCAGCTATATTCCGCAAGAGGATATGGGATATTTCATGACCTCGATTCAATTGCCGGCCGGAGCTACGCTCGAACGCACACAGAAGGTAACCGATGCCATGTCGGCCGCTATCCGCAAGGAGATTCCGCAGATACAGGATGTCATGGCCATATCGGGCATGTCGTTCCTTGGCGGCAACGGTTCGAACACGGGTTCATTCTTCGTGATGCTTAAACCTTGGAGTGAAAGAAAGGGTAAGGATGGCGACATCAATTCTATTATTGCAAAGGTGAATGCCATCACGGCCCGATTCCCCGAAGCGATAGCATTCTCGATCAATCCGCCGGCAATTCCCGGCTTGGGCAACAGTTCGGGTTTGGAGATGAAACTTCTCGACATCTCGAATCTGGGCACCGGTGAACTTGCCAAGGCCCTGGGCGAAGTGAAGACAGCCGCCGAAGCCGACCCGCGCATTGCCTCGGTCACCACCACCTTCCAGGGCGAAGTGCCGCAGTATCGACTTGTTTTCGATCGCGACCGCGCCATGCTGCAGGGTGTAACGCTTAGCCAGATTTACTCAGCCCTTTCGGCATATATGGGCGACTCGTATGTGAACGACTTCACCGACTTCGGACGCTCGTTCCAAGTTACGCTCAAAGGCGATGCCGATGCGCGAAACAATATCCAGGACGTTCGTCGTTTGTCGGTGATGAACTCTCGGGGTGAGATGGTGCCGTTCTCATCGTTCCTGACTATCGAGCCCACGATGGGCGTCTCGAACATGGCTCGCTACAATATGTACACCTCGGCGTCGCTCACGGCCTCGCCGGCCCAGGGCGTAAGTTCGTCGGAGGCAATCGATGCCATGGAGGAGATTGTTGGCAAAACTTTGGGTAAGAATTACAGCTACGCATGGACCGGGCAGGCATACCAGGAGACCCAATCGGGCGTCACGGTTTCGTTTGTATTCATATTCGCAATTGTGATGACCATCCTGGTTCTCGCCGCTCAATATGAAAGCTGGACCAACCCGATTGCCGTTGTGCTCAGCATGCCGGTTGCCATATTGGGTACAATTTTAGGCTGCATTCTGATGGGACAGAGCGTCAGCATCTACACACAGATCGGTCTAATTCTATTGCTGGGTATGTCGGCCAAGAACGCCATTCTAATCGTGGAGTATGCCATCGACTATCGCAAGCGTGGCGTACCGATTCAGAAAGCCGCTCTCGATGCGGGTGTGATTCGATTCCGCCCCATCATGATGACGGCATTGGCATTCGTCTTCGGTGTTCTGCCAATGGTCTTCGCCACCGGTCCGGGAGCCAACAGCCGCATCGAACTCGGCACGGCCGTTGTCTTCGGTATGGCGATGAACGCATTCATCGGAACCCTGTTCGTGCCGAACTTCTGGGTCTTGATGCAATCTATTCAAGAGAAATATCTCTCGAAACTGATCAAGCCTCCGCACATCCCCGGCTTGTCGCGCCCGACTTCGGACGCCGACGAATCAGAATCGATATAAACACCGTTGCTGTCAGTATCCATGGATAATAGAGATATTGCCATGGTGCGGCAGCCGCGATTCCGGCCAGTCCGGTGGCCAATAACGTCTGCGCCCCGTAGGGTATGAGCGCCTGCACGATACATGAACTTGTGTCAAGCAACGACGCCGCCTTGCGGGGCGCGATGTCATATCGGTCGGATATCGATTTAGCCAACGAACCAACCGTAAGAATCGCCACCGTATTGTTAGCCGTGCAGAGATTCACCACACCCACCAACAGCGCAATACCGGCCTGGGCACCGCGCGGACCGCGTATGCGACGCGTCAATATCTGAAGCAGATAATCGATGCCTCCGGCGTGCTTAATCAAGCCCAACATACCAGCCGCCAACAGGGTAATAATAATCAACTGCCCCATGCCATCGATGCCAGAGCCCATAAATCCAAACAGATCGAAGACGCCATAGCCGGTAGATAGCCCCAACAGGAAAGCGCTAACCATTCCCAACATCAGCACAACCGTGACATTAAGCCCCGACAGTGCTCCAACAATAATCAGAATATAGGGCACCACCAACCAACAGTTGATATTCTCAGCCACCGATACCGCATTGACGCTGTGTCCGGCAAAGGCATAAATCGCCAACGTAACCAACGCCGCCAATCCAGTTATCCAAATATTGGCGCGGAACTTATCCTTCATGTCGCATCCTTGCGTTCTTGTGGCCGCAATAGTCGTGTCGGAGATAAAACTGAGATTATCGCCGAAGAAGGCTCCGCCCAACACCACAGCCACAAAGAATGGCACCGATCCCGTACTAACCTCCGCCATCTCGACGGCCAGCGGCGTCAGCGCCACCACGGTGCCGACCGACGTTCCGATTGCCATCGAGATGAAGCAAGCGGCCACAAATAGTCCCGGAACCACTAACTGAGGCGGCAGGTAACGCAGCGTCAAACCCACCGTAGCATCGACCGAACCTATAGCCTTTGCCATCGAGGCAAAAGCTCCGGCAAGCACAAAGATCCAAACCATATACATGACATTCGGAGTTCCTGCCTCGCGCGAAAAGATCTCTATTCGTTCCGTCAACTTTCGGCCACGCGCAATCACCACTGCCCATGCCGATGCTATTATCAATGCCACACTGATGGGCATCTTATAAAAATCGCCCACAATAAGCGATACTACCAAGTAAAAAAAGAGAAACACCAATATTGGCGATATCGCCAACAAACCTCTGCGATTAGATATATTATTACTCATTATTCTCCCCAAATTCTTTTTTCAAGTTGCTTAAACAACTACATTATTTAGAATTAATTGCTTATCTGTTCGCCAAGCTGATTGGCATCCGACCTCTTGCCCGAGGCACTACGGAGCTGATCGATTATCGGCTTCGACAGTCCGCGTGTTTCCGCTTTGGTCGGGCCCACAACATCGAACACCAAAATCTCATTCTCGCCTCGCTTCAACCAGCATCCGGGCATATAAAGTGTCTGTTGCGGTCCAATCTCCCAGATACGTCCCATCGGATGACCATTGACATAGACCAAGCCTTTGCCCCATGTCGAAAAATCCAAAAACGTATCCGCCGGTTTTCCGGAGATCTTAAACGTGGCGCGATACACTCCGCGTGGTCCGCGTTGAGTCAACGAATCGGTCACCAACGGCTCATAGTCCATCGACTTATACACGTCATACTCATCTTCAATGTTATATATCTCCCAATCCTTTAGATTGCATACAAATTGATGGCGCCCCTCGCGCTTCTCTACCTCAACGCGATTGGTGATGCCTTTATAGTCATAGATGGTATGACTAAAGTTAACACGCCCCATACACTCCACCAGAATCTCAAGTCGTGCTCCCTCGCGACATACAGGCAACGCAACACGCTTTTCATCCAAACGGCGGTCAAGCTTGCCTACATATTTGCCGTCTACAAAAACCTGAGCATAATCGTGAGCCTCCTCTATGCGCAATGTTCCGCCCTCGGGCAAAGCCGGCAATGTGGTGGCATACAACACCGAACCGAATCCCTGGTCATAATGCTCAATGCTGCGTATATCCTTATCAACCTGCGACACAGGCAGATTTGCAAAGATCGGAGCAACCTCCTTAAATTCAATCTTGGGCAGTGTCATTGTGCCGATGGCTTTGGGGACGGCGGGCATGGCTCGCTCCCCTCCGGCATAGTATTTCGACAATGCTTTACGCAACTGCATATACTTAGGCGTAATTTCGCCCGACTCGCTGATGGGCGCATCGTAATCGTACGACGTCACATCGGGGGCGTAGCTCGGACTGTTGGCACCTGCCCAATGACCCCAATTCGTGCCGCCATGCGTCATATAAAGCGAGAACGATATCCCCTTCGACAACATCTCATCGATGCCGGCAATCATAACATCGGCCGGGCGGGTCTCATGCTTCGAACCCCACTTATCGAACCATCCGCTCCAAAACTCAGAGCACATCAACGGACTCTCGGGGCGCAACTCCTTAAGCCGACGGAACTGATTATCGATATTGGCGCCGGTGCCGAAATTCATTGTCCAGATCAAATCATCCAATCCGTTATTCTGAAAGTTCGACGACCAGTCGCACTGAAACAATGTCACGTCGGTACCAAAATTACGACGCAACATATCGCGAATATTCGCCACATAAGACTTATTGTTAGCATAGGCGCCATACTCGTTCTCGACCTGAACCATGATGATCGGGCCGCCGTTATTGATTGTCAAGTCGCCAACCTGCTCGGCCACTGCCTTCTGAAACTTCTCGACACGCTCCAAAAAATAGGGATCATTGTCGCGCAATTTAATATCGCGCTTCTTCAGCAACCACCAGGGCAGACCACCCATCTCCCACTCCGCACACACATACGGTCCGGGACGCAAAATTACATTCAAACCATTGCGCTGACAAATCTTAACGAACTCGCGCAAATCGTTCTGACCCGTAAAATCAAACTGATCGGGACGCGGCTCATGCGCATTCCAGAACACATACAGACAAACCGTATTCATTCCCAAAGCCTTCACCTGGCGTATGCGATGCTCCCAATACGGACGCGGAATGCGCGGATAATGCAACTCTGCCGCCTTAACCACATAAGGCTCCCCGTTCAAAAGAAACGTTCCTTTACCTGGCACAAAACTTCCTTGCTGTGTCGCGCTCGGTGTCTTGGCATTCAATACGAATGAGCCTCCGACGGCTCCGCCCATCAACAACGCTGCAATAACGATAAGTTTCTTCATATCAAGCACTCTGATTATAAAGTTGTTAAAACTACTTCTATAACAATTCAATTAATTGATCAACATCTTCGGCACGCGTCGACCAGTCGGTAACAAAACGAACAGGAGTCTCTTTCTCGCCTGGAGCACCCCACAATTCGAACGACACCTCACGTTGCAACTCCTTGATCTTCTCGTTGGGCAGAATCACAAACTGCTGATTGGTGGGCGAATCCATAAAAAGCTTATAACCCTTTGACAGCACACCCTGCTTGAGACGCATTGCCATCTCGATGGCATGAGCCCCGATACGGAAATAGAGCCCACCCTTAAAAAGTGTATCAAATTGCACACCCAATAATCTTCCCTTCGCAAAGAGTCCGCCATTCAATTTGATAAACGAAAAGAATCGGGGCAACAGCTCAGGGCGTCGTGTCACCACGGCCTCTCCAAACAGAGCGCCACATTTTGTTCCTCCGATATAAAAGACATCGCATATCGATGCAATATCGGTCAACGTCAACTCAGACTCCGGCGATGCCAGGCCATATGCCAAGCGTGCTCCATCGAGATAGAGTGGCATCCCCTTTTCGTGACAAACCTCAGCAAGTTCAACCAACTCGCTACGCGAATATAGCGTTCCGACCTCGGTCGGAAAAGAGATATAGACCATTGCCGGGCGCACCATATGCGGGTATGTATCATCGCTATAATACACCTCGACATAACGGCGCACCTGATTAGCCGTCACCTTGCCATCTGCACTCGGCAATCCTATCACCTTATGCCCCGTGGCCTCAATGGCTCCGGCCTCATGCACATTTATATGAGCTGTTTCGGCACACAAAACTCCATCGCAATGATCGAGCAAACGTGCAATCACCGTCATGTTAGTTTGAGTGCCACCCTCCAAAAAGTAGACATCACCCTTCGGGCCGCCATCTCGGTCAACGAGTCCACAAGCCTGCAGCACCGTGCGCTTTGCTTTGGCCGTGAATGGATCTGAGCCATAGCCCGTGGTATGCAACTCATTAGTTGCAACCAAACTGCGCAACACTTCCGGATGCGCCCCCACCATATAATCTGTACTAAAATATATCATATGAAGTTGTTTAAACTTATTTACGAATCTTAAAATAAAGTTGAA
>QLIP01068794.1_pt1 | contig 12316 bp, 11 predicted proteins | sample 1769771 | NCBI WGS metagenome assembly QLIP01 (sample SAMN09428762, study PRJNA476227) | Gut metagenome, whole genome shotgun sequencing project. | isolation source: cecum | host: Rhizomys sinensis | place: China: Jinsha town of Minqing, Fujian Province | collected 2013-09-23
GATGTGCCGCGGGGTGAAAATCTGCCCGAGTGTGGAAGTGTTTAATTTCATCAGCACTTTTTAAAACAAAACGCGCTGATTTTCCACGGTCAACACCTTATTTTTTTTCAAAAATTTTCAAGGTTTACCGTGGAAATTGTTCTTCTTCCTTTAATTTATGTTCAAAGAGCCAAAAATCATCGTAAATTTTGGAAGAGAGACCCAATTGTTGATTGAGCCAGCCTTCCCCTTTTTCTTCTAATAGCGTGGGTTTGGCACTACTTAAATTCACGCCTAATCCTAATTTGTCTCCTTCCACAGTAAACCCCAAGGCGGATAAAATCGTGGGGAATAGATCAAAGTGGGAAAAATTTCGGTTTTGGGTGCGCTCTGCAATTTTTGCTTTGTCCCACTTGGGATTGATAAAGGCGTTGTAAATGCGGCGGTGGGTGTTGGGGGGAAACCAATTTTGTTTCATTGTGAGGTGGTCGCCCAAAATAATGATGGTTGTATTTTCAGATAGTTCGCTTTGGCGCACCCAAGAAACAAAATCCGATAGAACTGCATCAAAACAGCGGATGGAATTTTCATAAGTTTTCGCCATAGCACTGTGGCAAGATTTGTCTACGTAGCCATCAGGAGAATGCGTGGTGATGGTGCTGATGTAAAGCGCAAAAGGCTCGTTGGGGTTTTGTTGAGTGATGCTTTCTTTTGCAAAATCAAAGAGCTTTTTGTCTTCCACGCCCCAAAAAACTTTGTAATCTTTGGAAAGTGCCCCCGTCTTTTTAAAATATTCGTGATCCCGCACCTCAATTTTGTGCGTATTGTAAAACGCGCCCGTTCCAGAAAATTTGGCGTTGCTTCCGGAAAAAAAGACTTGCTGATAACCCGCTTCATCTAAGACATCACCTAAACAGATTGTGTTTGCCAAAAAATATTTGTAGGTGAAACCCAAGCCCACCAAGTGGGAAAGCGGAAAGCCACAGAAATAAGAAACCGTCCCCGACATTGTAGAGCCCGTTCCAGCAACTTGTTTTCCCCCGCCCAAAGCGGTGGTATCGCTGAAATGCACATTTTCCAAGGCAAACTGGGTGGAATGGGGAATGATTTCCCCAAAAGGCGAGTAGATTAAATTCCCCTCCGCGGTTGGGGGAACATTTTTCCCGCTGTAAGTGGATTCATAGCTTTCAGCCAAAATCACAATCAGATTTTGTTTTTGTTCCGGCGCTTGAATGAGGGCGTTTTTAGGGGAAAAGTAATATTCTTCATAAAAGCTGCCGTAATTTTTTTGCACCTCTCCGGTGTAGGCGTGGTAAATCTCCACAATCGGGCAATATTTTTGATTGATGGAAAAAAGCGTGAAAAACAAAACAAAGGGCGTCAAAAATAAATGTTTGGGGGTGAGCCAATCCAAAAATTTTAATAAACGAGGGAATTTTAAAAATGAAAAATTAAAACGCAAAAAAGAATAAAAGAAAATCACACCCAATAAAATTAAAAATAGATAAAGGGATTTATCTATTTTACTTAAAAAGTATTGAATTATTCCGTCATCGGTGTGCCCCCAAACGGGAAATTGCAGATGAAACAGAATTTGCTCCGCGGTGATTTTGCCAAAAGTCAGCCAAAACAATTGCGCGGTTTTGTAAAGCCAATAAGAAAAAGCAATGAAAAACGCGCTCACAACATAAGCCGCCAGCGTTTTTTTATTGGGGCGAGGCGGCAATTTGAATGGGAACATTTTTTTTAAAATCAAGGGCATTTTGATGAAGATTTAAAAAAAAAGGGAATTATAAAAGAAAAGGAAATGGGTTTTTCCGCGGTGAATTACAGTTATTTTTTTAAAAAATAAGGCGTTGACCGTGGATTTTTTAAATTTAAGATTTTTCTATTATTTTTAATGGTCGGGGCGGCGGGATTCGAACTCGCGACCCCTTGCACCCCATGCAAGTGCGCTACCAGACTGCGCCACGCCCCGACAAAGACCGCGATTATACGCTAATTTTTGTTTTTTAAAAGCACTAAAATAGCCTTTAATTCTTTTCTTACCGTTTTCCACACCACCGAATCCACCGAAACGTTTTTTAAAGGTGTTTTTTCTTCTTCTTTATTTTCTTTTAAGGGTTCCATATTTTCTGCGTTGTCCGACAAAATATTGCGTGCACCGTGGATGGTATAACCTTCCCCATACAACAATTCCCGAATTCTGCGCACCAACAAGACTTCGTGGTGTTGGTAATAACGGCGATTGCCCCGGCGTTTGACCGCACGCAGCTGCGCAAATTCTTGTTCCCAATAGCGCAAGACGTGGGGTTTCACCCCGCACAATTCGCTGACTTCGCCAATGGTGAAATAGCGTTTGGCGGGGATGGCGGGAAGCGTTTGCGCTTTAAATTTCTGCCGTTCTTCCACGATTATTTTCTTCCACTTCGGCTTTCAATTTGCAGGAAGGGTGGAAAGTGACCACGCGGCGCGCGCTGATGGGGATGGATTCTCCCGTTTTGGGATTGCGTCCCGGACGTTGCGGTTTGTCGCGCAACTTGAAATTACCAAAACCTGAAAGTTTGACTTCATCGCCCACAATCAACGCTTCGCCCATTTCTTCAAAAAAGGCTTCCACCATATCCTTGGCTTCCCGCTTATTTAAGCCAACGGTATCAAACAGCATTTCTGCCAAATCTGCTTTGGTTAAAGTAGCCATAATTCACTTTCGGCGTTGCGCGGAACAAGTTTTTTCCAAAACCGCCAAAATGCTGTTTAAGGCGTTTTCCACATCCGTTTCGTCCAAGGTTTTTTGCTCGTCTTGCAAACTGATGCGAAACGCCAAGCTTTTTGCGTTTGAAGGAATGCCCGCGCCCGTGTAAACGTCAAATAAAACAATATCTTTCACAAGCTTTGGTAAAGCATTTTCTAAGCTTTTCTTTACAAAATCAAGCGGAATTGATTTTTCTAAGACCACCGCCAAATCGCGCACCACCCTTGGAAATTTGGCAATCGGCGAAAAAACGGGGTTGGTTTTGGGGGGGATTTCATCTGCGTTCAATTCAAACAACATTGGCGCGTGGGGAAAATCGTTTTGTTGCACCCATTGCGGGTGCAATTCGCCCACCCAGCCGATATTTTTTTCATTTAAAAAAATCTGTGCTGCCCTTCCCGGGTGTAAAAGCGGGTGGTTTTTCACCGCTTCAAATTTTAAGGGGTAAGCATTCAACAAAAATTCCACTTCCCCTTTGATATCAAAAAAATCCACCAAGCGTTTTTCGTTGCCCCAATTTTCTGGCTGCACTGTGCCATAAACCAAGCCCGCCAAGTGCCACGGTTGAAGAAAAGCTTCTCCATTTTTATGAAACACTCTGCCCACTTCAAAAATCCGCACGCGGTTTTGTTTTTGTTTTAAATTTTTGGATAAGTTATCCAATAACCCGCCCGCCAAAGAAGAGCGCATCACAGACATTTGGGCGGCAATGGGGTTCATTAGAGTAATGGGGGAAGAATTTCCTAAATAATCGCGCTCCCAGTTGCTTTCCACAAAGGCAAAGTTGATGACTTCAAAAAATCCACGGTCTACCAAGGATTTTTTTGAAAAATCTTTAAAGGAAAATTTGGGGGGCGCTGGGATAAACACCAAGGCGTTGGGACTTTCATCGGGGATTTCTTCATAGCCATAAAGGCGCGCCACTTCTTCAATTAAATCTTCTTCAATGGTTAAATCAAAGCGAAAGGAAGGGATATTCACGCAATAGCGCGCGTTTTTGGAATCCGTTTTAAAGGAAAAATCCAAACGCGACAAAATGCCTTCCACATCCTCCCCATCCAAGGGAATGCCCAAGATTTTTTCTAAGCGTTGGTGGCGTAAGGTAATGGGCAAACGTTGGGGTAAATGGGCTTTTTCTTCCGCAACGCTCACTTCGCCTGCCACGCCCCCGCAGATGGTGATGATCAATTCACTGGCGCGCTTCATTGCGCGCAAACAGCCTTCAAAATCCACGCCGCGTTCATAACGATAAGCGGCATCCGAAGTGAGCCCAAATTTTCTGGCTTTCCCCGCCAAAATATCCGGCGTAAAAAAAGCCGATTCCAAAAACACCTCGGTGGTTTCTAAGCTAATCGCACTTGCTTTCCCCCCCATTAAACCGGCAGCAGCCAATGCGCCTTTTTCGTCCGCAATGGTCAACACCCCGTTTAAATCAATGCTTTCATCGTTTAAGAGGGTGAGGGTCTCCCCTTCTTTTCCCAAACGAACAGCAATTGCGCCCGTTATTTTTTGGTTATCAAAAGCGTGCAAAGGTTGCCCCAATTCCAACATCACGTAATTGGTGATATCCACCAAAGCGGAAATGCTTCTTAACCCGGAGCGCTCCAAGCGGTTTTTAATCCAATCTGGTGTGGGCGCTTGGGCATTGACATTTTGAAAAACGCGCCCCAAATAACGCGGGCAATGTTCGGGAGCTTTTAAAAAAATAGGGCGTTTTGCTTTGGTTTCGGGCTTGATTTCATTAATCGCCGGGTATTGCAAAGTTTTCCCCGTTAAGGCTTTGACCTCTCGCGCAATGCCCAGAACGGATAAACAATCGGCGCGGTTGGGGGTGAGTTTAATGGTAAACAGCACATCGTCCAAATCCAAATATTCCCGCAAGGAAACGCCGATAAAAGCTTCCATCGGCAAAACCATTAAGCCGGAAGAATCTGCACTAATCCCCAATTCCTTGGCGGAACAGAGCATCCCTTGCGATTCCACGCCGCGCATTTTGGTGGTTTTGATTTTGATGCCATTTGGCAATTCCGCGCCGTTTAAAGCGCACGGCACGCGCAAACCCACTTGGGCATTGGGCGCACCACACACAATTTGCAGGGGTTTTTCTTTTCCCACATTCACTTGGCAGACTTTTAATTTGTCGGCGTTGGGGTGTTTTTCAAGGACAACAATTTCTCCCACCACCACTTGACTGAAAAAAGGCGCTGCCGTTGTGCTTTCTTCTACCTCCAAGCCCGCCATAGTTAAAGATTCAGCCAAGGCATCCGCGCTCAATTCCGCATCCACCCAATAACGCAACCACGATAGCGAAAATTTCATAAATTGAACCTTTTAATTTTTAAATTGAGTTAAAAAACGCAAATCCCCTTCAAAGAAGAGGCGCAAATCATCCACTTGGTGGCGCAACATCGTTAAGCGGTCTGGCCCAAAGCCAAAGGCAAAACCCGTTAAATGTTCCGGGTCAATGTGGGCGATTTTCAACACATTGGGGTGCACCATTCCGCAGCCGGCAATTTCCAACCATTTGCCTTGATTTTTCCCCGAGTGGAACGCCACGTCAATTTCCGCAGAAGGCTCGGTGAAAGGGAAAAAAGAGGGACGAAAACGCACGCTCAGTTGGTCGGTTTCAAAAAAACTTTTTAAAAAATCGGCAATCACGCCTTTTAAATCGGCAAAGCTGATGTTTTCCCCAATCCACAAGCCTTCCACTTGGTGAAACATTGGAGAGTGTGTGGCGTCCGAATCCACCCGATACACCCTTCCCGGGGCAATGATGCGAATTTCTGGCATTTTTTCCACCAAACCCATCTTGTTTTTGGGTAAATTTTTGACGTGTTTTTCCATAAAACGCGCTTGAATGGGGCTGGTGTGCGTGCGCAAAAGATATTTTTGAATCAAATTGCCTTCTTCATCTTTTAAATAAAAGGTGTCGTGCATGGAGCGCGCGGGGTGATTTTCCGGGGTATTTAAAGCGGTGAAATTGTAAAAATCTTCTTCAATTTCCGGGCCATCCGCCACCGTAAAACCCATTGCGCCAAAAAGCTTTTCAATGCGCAACAAAGTCTGCGAAACCGGATGCAACGCGCCTTTTTCTTCAAGGCGCCCGGGCAAGGTAACGTCCAAACTTTCCGTTTCCAAACGTTTCAAAAGAAGCTCATTTTTCAAGGCTTTGCGCCGATTTTCCAAGGCTTTTTCAATTTCATTTTTGGCAAGGTTAATCTTTGCGCCTTCTTCTTTTTTGGCTTCCAAAGACAGTTTTGCCAAGGCTTTTAAACGTTCGGTAATGAAACCGTTTTTGCCCAAAAACAAGGCTTTTTTGTCTTCCAAAGCCTCCGGCGTTAAAGATTCCAAAAAAAGCTTTTGTGCTTTTTCCACCAACATTGCAAGGGTTTCTTGATTTTCCACGGTCAACCTTTAATTTTTTTAGAAAAAAAGGGAGACATTTGCCTCCCTTCGGTGATCCCATTCACATTTAAAGCGCCAAGGCGGCTTTGGCTTTTTCGGCTAAAACACAAAAAGCGTTGGCATCTTGCACAGCCAAATCCGCCAAAACCTTGCGGTCAATTTCAATTTTGGCTTTCTTTAAACCATCCATGAGGCTACTGTATTTTAAGCCAAAAGCGCGCGCTGCCGCGTTGATGCGCACAATCCACAAGGCGCGGAATTGCCGTTTTCTTTGGCGGCGGTCGCGATATTGGTATTGCCCTGCCTTCATCAAGGCTTCTTTGGCAATGCGATAAACATTTTTACGCCGACCGCGATAACCTGCGGTTTGCGCCAAAACTTTTTTATGACGGGCTCGGGCGGTGACGCCGCGTTTTACTCTGGGCATAGTTTTCCTCCTTTAAGCAAAAGGCAACATCGCGCGCACCGCTGCGACATCACTGGCACACACTTCGGCTGCGCCTCTCAATTGGCGTTTGGACTTGGTGGTTTTTTTCGTCAAAATATGGCGTTTAAAAGCCTGTCCACGTTTAATAGAACCGCCAGCGCGCACCAAAAAACGCTTCTTGGCGCCGCTTTTCGTCTTCATTTTGGGCATCTATTGCTCCTCTTTTGTTTGTCTTTGAGGTGTTTGTTCCTGCAACAAATCTTCACCAACCCCAAAAACAGTTTTTAAAAATCAAATTTAATTCCGGTTGACCGTGGAAGGCTCATTTTTTTCTGGTTTGGGCTGGGCTTTTTTCTTACCCGGCGCCACCACCATAATCATTTGCCTGCCTTCCATTTTGGGCATTTGTTCCACCGTGCCCAAATTTTCCAAATCCAACTTCATCCGATCCAGCTGCCGCGCCCCAATTTCTTGGTGCGCCATTTCTCTTCCGCGAAAACACAAGGTGATTTTCACCTTGTCGCCCTCGCCCAAAAAGCGCGTGATGTTGCGCAACTTGATTTGGTAATCGTTTTCATCCGTGCCCGGGCGCAATTTAATTTCTTTAATTTGCACCTGCTTTTGCTTTAAACGCGTCTCGTGTGCGCGCTTGGCTTCCTGATATTTAAACTTCCCGTAATCCATCACGCGACACACCGGCGGGCGGGCGTTGGGCGCGATTTCAACCAAATCCACGCCAGCCTCTTCCGCCATATTCAATGCCGTGCGAATGCTGACCACACCCAACTGTTCGCCATCCGCGCCTTGTAAGCGCACTTCCGGCGCGCTGATTTCTTCATTGAGGCGATGCGCCTTTTCCTGTGCGATAGTAAATCCCCTTTCCTGCTGAAATTAACGCCGCTCTAAGATTTCCGTTTGCAACCGAGTGACCAAAGAATCCAAGGACATTTGCCCCAAATCTTCCCCGTGCGTGCGCACTGAAACCAATGCGTTTTCTTTTTCTTTCTCGCCCACCACAATTTGGTAAGGCAAGCGTTTTTCACTGTGTTCGCGAATTTTGTAGCCGATTTTTTCATCCCGCACATCCAATAAAACGCGAAAACCTTTTTCTTTCAATTCTTCTGCCTTCATTTTGGCGTAATCTTTTTGCTTTTCGGAAATGGACATCACCACCATTTGCACGGGCGCTAACCAAAGCGGCAACCTGCCAGCGTAATGTTCAATCAAAATGCCGATAAAGCGCTCCAACGAACCAAACAAGGCGCGGTGCAACATCACCGGACGCTTGCGGGAATTGTCTTCCGCCACATATTCAATTTGAAAGCGTTCGGGCAAATTCATATCCACCTGCAAGGTGCCACACTGCCAATCGCGCCCAATGGCATCCCGCAACACAAATTCTAATTTAGGACCGTAAAACGCACCTTCCCCGGGGAAAATTTCATAGTTCATCTGCATATGATCCAAAGCAGAGGAAAGCGCATTTTCTAATTTGTCCCACAAACTATCTTCCCCAATGCGGTTTTCCGGGCGGGTGGAAAGTTTAATTTTCACATCCTTAAACCCAAAATCTTGGTAAATATCCAAAATCAAGCGCACCACACAGCGACATTCTTCTTCCATTTGTTCTTCCGTGCAGAAAATGTGGGCATCATCTTGGGTGAAGTGGCGCACGCGCATTAAACCCATCAACGCGCCAGAAGGCTCATAACGGTGCACTTTGCCAAATTCCGCCATTCTCAATGGCAAGTCGCGGTAACTTTTTAAGCCGTGCCCAAACAAAGCCACCGAGCCCGGGCAATTCATTGGTTTTAAAGCAAAAACGCGCTCATCTTCCGTTTGGGTGGTGAACATATTTTCTCGGTAATTGAGCCAATGACCGGAAATTTCCCACAAGGAGCGATCCATCACGTCCGGGGTATTTACTTCCACGTAATCTGCTTTTTCTTGGCGCTCACGCATATAGTGGATTAAACGCTGAAACAAATTCCACCCATTGGGATGCCAAAACACCGCCCCGGGAGCATATTCTTCAAAATGGAATAAATCCAACTGTTGCCCCAGCTTGCGGTGATCCCGTTTTTCCGCTTCTTCCAGTTGGCGCAAATAATTTTCTAAATCTTCTTTGTTCGCCCAAGCCGTGCCGTAAATGCGCTGCAACATTGGTTTTTTGGAATCTCCTCGCCAATACGCGCCGGCAACCTTCATCAATTTAAAGGCTTTTAATTTGCCAGTGGAAGGCACGTGCGGACCACGGCACAAATCAATAAAATCGCCTTCCCTATAAAGGGAAATGGTTTCACCATCGGGAATAGCTTCTATCAATTCGGCTTTATAAATTTCCCCAGCGTCTAAAAAAAAGCGCACAGCCTCATCTCTATTCCACACTTCCCGTTGAACGGGGATGTTTTCCTTTGCCAAGCGCGCCATTTCCTTTTCAATTTGGATTAAATCTTCCGGCGTAAAGGGGCGTTTATAGTCAAAATCATAATAAAACCCGTTTTCAATCACCGGACCAATGGTCACTTGCGCTTCGGGGTATAAATTTTGCACGGCATAAGCCATCAAATGCGCCGTGGAATGGCGCAAGATTTCTAAACCTTCCTTATTTTTTTCCGTGATGATGGAAAGCACGCAATCGTTTTGAATTACAAAACTCAAATCCACCAAGCGACCATCCACTTTTCCGGCAAGGGCTGCGCGCGCCAAGCCTGCGCCAATAGATTGCGCCACATCCAACACCGTTTGAGGGGAAGAAAACTCGCGAACAGAGCCGTCAGGTAAAGAAATTTTCATAAAAAATAAATGGTAGGCGGTATTGGAATCGAACCAACGACCTCCACGATGTCAACGTGGCGCTCTAACCAACTGAGCTAACCGCCTAAAAAAAGCAAGAATTTTATTCTTTTTCCTTCTATTTTCAAGTTTTTTCTGTGGGAGTTATAAAATGTGTTTTTTAAAACCAACATTTTGAATAAAAAAAATGAAAGGCTTGTGGATTTTTTTATTGTGCGTGGGCGTTTTGTGGGGCGCAACCTTGCCTTTGAAAATGATTTTAAGAAAAGAAGATTTCCCTGAGCAAAAAAAATTAAAAGAAGAAGAAAATCATCCCAAAGAAGAAACTGAAAGCACCACGGTAGACGACAAAAAAATTCAAAAAAAATAAGGCGTTCACCGTGGAACTTATCTTTTACAATTTGTTTTTTTTATTTTGAGCCCATTTTATGCCCACTTTTGCCGATTTTCGCCAACTCACCCACGATGTTTTTCATTACGCCCAACAAAAAGGCGCAAGCGATGTGCGCCTTGGTTTGTCTTCTGGCTTAGGAAAAAGCGCCAGCGTGCGCAATCAAGAAGTAGAAAGCTTAGAAAATTTTGAAGAGCGCGCCGCAAGCGTGGAAATTTATTTGGGCAAAAAACGGGGGAGCGCTTCGTGCAGCGTCTTAACTTTGCCTAAATTGTTGGAAGCTACAGACGCCGCCTTTCACATCGCGCGTTTTTCCGCAGAAGATGAATTTGCAGGCTTACCCGAAAAAGAATGGATTGCCCAAGATTGCCCGGATTTGGATCTTTACCACCCGGAAGATTTAACAATGGAAGATTTAATCTACCGCGCCAAGGAAGCGGAAAGTTACGCTTTAAACGAATCCCCCTTGATTTCCAATTCCGAGGGCGCATCCTTTGAATTGAGCGAAGGATTTTTTCTCTCTTCCCACACCCAAGGTTTTTCCCAAGGTTTTCCTTATTCTCGCTTTGGGTTGAGCGTGTGCGTGATTGCGGGGAAAAACGATGCGATGCAGCGCGATTTTTGGTTTCATTCTGCTTCTTCCTTAAAAAATTTAAAACCTGTGGATGAAATTGGCAAAACCGCAGCCCGGCGCGCTCTGCGCAGATTAAACCCCAGAAAAATCAAAACGGGACGCTACCCGGTTTTATTTGAACCGATGGTGGCGTTAAGTTTATTAAGAAGTTTTGTTGCCGCGGTAAGTGGGGGGGCGCTTTATAAAAAAGCAAGTTTTTTGTGTGATTCTTTAAACACCGCCATTTTCCCAAAGTGGCTCACCCTCAGCGAAAACCCGTTTTTGCCACAATCCTTGGGTTCTTCCCCGTTTGATTCGGATGGTGTTGCCACAAAAAAACAAAATACCGTTGAAAACGGCGTTTTGAAAACTTATTTTTTATCCGCTTACAGCGCCCGAAAATTGGGTTTAACCCCAACGGGGCACGCGGGCGGCGTGCATAATTTAAAAATCAACCCGGGGGAATCTTCTTTTAAAGATTTATTAAAAAAAATGGGTAAAGGTGTGGTGGTAACGGAATTACTGGGGAGTGGCACAAATTTAATCACCGGAGATTATTCCCGCGGTGCGTGCGGCTTTTGGGTGGAAAACGGGGAAATTCTTTATCCCATTGAAGAAATCACCTTAGCGGGCAATTTAAAGGATATTTTCTTTAATTTAATTGCCGCGGGAAACGATTCTTTAACTGTTGGCAGCAAATCTTCCCCTTCCCTTTTAATTGAAGAAATGACCGTGGGTGCGTAAATCTTCCACGGCAAAGCTTCTTTTTTTTGAAATTTGAAAATGCGCCAAATTGCCTTAGATACTGAAACCACCGGACTTTACCCCGATAAAGGCGACCGAATCATTGAAATTGCCGCCGTGGAAATTTTAAACCGCAAAATCACTCAGAAGGTGTTTCACTGTTATCTCAACCCCGAACGAGACGTGCCAGAAGAAGCCGCGCGCATCCACGGAATCACCGCGGAACAATTGAAAAGCGCCCCCCTTTTTAGGGAAAAAGCAGAAGAATTTATCCAATTTATCCACGGAGCGGAATTGATTATCCACAATGCCGCTTTTGATGTTTCCTTTTTGGAAATGGAATTAAAAAAAATTAAAAAAGAATCGCTTTTGACTTTCACCCCTCAAATTATTGACACTTTAAAAATGGCGCGCGAAGAGCGCCCGGGGCAAAGCAATTCTTTGGACGCTTTGTGCGATTTTTATAAAATTGACCGCACAAAACGCGAAAAACACGGCGCATTGATTGACGCGGAATTGCTCGCCGAGGTGTATTTATCCTTAACGCGCGGGCAAGAAAGTTTGAATTTTGATGTGGGGCAGGAAAAGGAAATTTTTTCTGCCCCCCAAGAAAATGCAGCCTTCAAAAAAGGCAAAATCATTTACGCCGACAGCGAAGAATTAAAAGAACACGAAGCTTTTTTAAAAAAAATGGAAAAAGCCAACAAAACGCCCGCTTTGTGGCAAGTTTTATGAAATCCACGGTCAAGCAGAAATTTTTTTTAAAAAAACTTCCCGTTCACCGTGGAATTTATTTTAAGCGCATATCGTGCACGATGTTGGCGGCAATTTCTTCAATGGATTTACAAGAAGTATCCACAAAGCGCACGCGCAAAGCGTTCATCAATTCTTCTGCGCTGTAAATATCCCTTCTGCAACAATCAATGTGGGCGTAATTTTGGCTTAATTTTCTCTCCGCACGCAGGGTGGATAAACGCTCCGGCGTGATGGTTAAGCCATAAAGTTTGGGGCGGTAATTCAACAAATTCCCCGGCAATTTCCCGCGCACAAAATCTTGTTCCACCAAGGGAAAGTTCGCCACCTTCATTGCAAACTGCATTGCCAAATAAAGGGAGGTGGGCGTTTTGCCACAACGGGAAACCGCAACCAAAATCACATCGGCTTCCTCCAAATTGTTGTGGCTGATGCCGTCATCGTGCGCCAAGG
>QLIP01009099.1_pt1 | contig 12293 bp, 10 predicted proteins | sample 1769771 | NCBI WGS metagenome assembly QLIP01 (sample SAMN09428762, study PRJNA476227) | Gut metagenome, whole genome shotgun sequencing project. | isolation source: cecum | host: Rhizomys sinensis | place: China: Jinsha town of Minqing, Fujian Province | collected 2013-09-23
TATTTGGTGATGCAGGTACTGCTTGAATTATTGGGATTGCCGATGGTGGAATTTCATGTTACGCCCTCGTCCTTTTTGTAGAATATAGTTTGAAAACAATAATAATTTGAGAGATATGGAAACAGTAAAATGTTTGATTATCGGTTCGGGTCCTGCCGGTTTTACGGCGGCGATTTATGCGGCGCGTGCCGACCTTAAACCCGTGTTGTACGAAGGCTATCAGCCCGGCGGACAATTAACCATTACCACCGAAGTGGAAAACTTTCCCGGCTATCCGCAAGGGGTTTCCGGTCCGGAGTTGATGCAAGATTTGCGTAAGCAGGCCTTGCGCTTTAATGCCGACATTCGTCCCGGCACGATAGAAGAAGTGGACTTTTCAAAACGTCCGTTCCGCATTGTAACGGAAAACAAAACCGAGATTTTGGCAGAGACCGTCATTATTGCCACCGGGGCTTCGGCCAACTGGTTGGGCTTGGAATCCGAAAAGAAATTCAACGGTCAGGGTGTTTCGGCTTGTGCCACCTGCGATGGCTTTTTCTACAGAGGTCAGGATGTGGCCGTGGTGGGCGGTGGCGATACGGCAGCCGAAGAAGCCGGCTATCTGACCAACCTCTGCAACAAAGTTTATATGATTGTGCGTCGCGACGAACTTCGCGCTTCCAAGGTGATGCAGGAACGGGTGCTGAACAATCCCAAAATCGAGATGTTGTGGCACCACGTAACCCAAGAAATTTTGGGCGATGATAGCGGCGTAACCGGCGTGTTGCTTAAAAATGTGCAAACGGGCGAAGAAAAGAAAATCGACGTAACGGGCTTTTTCGTGGCCATCGGTCATACGCCCAATACGTCTTTGTTCAAAGACAAACTCGAACTGCATCCCAACGGTTACATCAAAACCGAACCGGGTTCTACCCGCACGTCGGTCAAAGGTGTTTTTGCCGCCGGTGATGTGCAAGACTTGCACTATCGTCAGGGCATTGTGGCAGCCGGTACGGGTTGTATGGCGGCCATCGAAGCCGAACGTTTCTTAAAAGAACAAGAATAGTTTTTTTCATAGAGGGCGGATGTCTTGAACGGATGTCCGCCTTTTATTTTTGAGTGATTTTATCATAGTATTTTTGATGTATGAAAAAGATAGCGGTGATATTATCGGGCTGCGGTGTGATGGATGGCAGCGAAATTGGCGAGGCGATGATGGCTTTGTTGGCCATTGATATGAACGGGGCAACGTATGCCGCTTTTGCGCCCGACAAAGCGCAGGCCGACGTGATGAATCATCTTAGCGGTAAGCCGATGAACGAAACGCGCAGTGTGCTGATAGAGGCGGCGCGGTTGGTGCGGGGAGAGATTGCACCGCTGTCTTCTTTTCGTGCGGCCGACTACGACGCCCTTTTGTTGCCGGGCGGATTTGGAGCGGCCAAAAATTTATCGACCTTCGCTTTTGAGGGCGAGAAAATGACGGTGGATGCAGATGTGGCGCAAGCCATCAGAGCCATGCATGCGGCCGGTAAGCCGATTGGGGCTATGTGCATTGCACCGGTTTTGTTGGCCAAAATGTTGCCGGGCGTTAAAGTGACCATTGGTCAAGATGCGCATACGGCCGCGCAAGTTACGGCCATGGGGGCGCAACACGAGAATACACATATCGCCCAAGTGAGCGCGGATAATAAAAACAAAGTGTTTACCACGCCTTGTTATATGTTAAGCGGTGTAAGATTGAGCCATGTGTTTGAAAGTGCGCAGGCTTTGGTAAAAGCCATGTTGGCTTAATGCGCGTCGATGTTTTTTTAGATGGGCTTAGGCGAAAAACCGATGTCGAAACAAGAACAATACATACAACTGCGCGAACAATATCCTTTGTTTGTTTACGAGGGATATAAAATAGTGTCGGAGGGTGCACAAGAAACGGAGGAACCCGATTTCGATTGGGTTACGGCCAAGAGTGTGTTTATTCGATATAGTTTTGCGGTGTATGATAAACAAGGGAAGAAAGCCTTTGAGTTTCATCCCGAATGGCGTATTCCCTCGCGTTCGTTTTATGGCGAAAAACCTGTTCCGTCGCCGCTTTGGCGCAACTTGTGTTTTCAATTGGGCATGGCCGAATTGGTGAGTTATTGGAAAGCCACGGCCTCGCCGAAGGTAAAAATTCTGTGTCCTACGGATGTTCGTATGGACGAAGCCGCCATAGGATTTTGGAAGAAACTTTATTTTAACGGCCTTGGGGAATATTTTTATCTCAACGGCATTACCGCCACCCAAACCGATTTTATGAACGTGGAAGTGGAGCCGGTAGATTTGATGACGGACGCAACGGGTTGTGTTCGTGCGACGGCTTCTGTCGTGGCTTCATGCGCGGACGCGACAGGTCGCGTCCCTACACCGTCCTCGCTACCCACCATGCCGCTTTCGCCGCAGGTCATCGTACCCATTGGCGGCGGCAAAGATTCGGTGGTAACGTGGGAAATACTTTCGTATGCCCACGCTCACGCGCAGTTGCCCGAAGCCAAAAATTTGTTGCCCCTTATTCTTAATCCGCGCGGGGCTACCTTAGCGTGTTGTGCGGTGGGCAGCAAATCGGAAAACGACATTGCGGTGATGAACCGCAGCCTTGATCCGCTGTTGCTTAAACTCAACGAACAAGGATTTCTCAACGGTCATACGCCGTTTTCGGCTCTCTTGGCCTTTGCTTCGCTTTTGGTGGCGGCCCTGAGCGGACGACAATACATCGCCCTTTCCAACGAGAGCAGTGCCAACGAAAGCACGGTGGCGGGCAGCAGTGTCAATCACCAATACTCCAAGTCGTTTGAATTTGAAACGGATTTTAGGGAATACGTTTGTCAATATATCTCGCCCTCGTTTTATTATTTCAGTTTTTTACGACCGTTGAGCGAACTCTATATTGCCCGCGTGTTTAGCGAATGTAAGCCCTATCACGCGGTGTTTAAGAGTTGCAACGTGGGTAGCAAGCAGGATGTTTGGTGCGGACATTGTGCCAAATGTTTGTTTGCCTACATCATTTTTTCGCCCTTTTTACCGCAGGCCGAGTTGGAACAAATTTTTGGTCGGAATATGTTTGCCGATGCCACTTTGTGGCCGCTTCTGCAAGAGTTGGACGGTGAGACGGCGGTTAAGCCGTTTGAATGTGTGGGCACGGTAGATGAGGTGAATTGGGCTTTGCAACAAATGCGCCCGCTGCTGCAAGCGGCCACACCCGGCACCTATCCTTTGTTGGAAGCCTACTTCGCTTCCAAGGCGGCGCAACGTCCGCTCTCGGACCAAATTTGGCGGCAGTTGTATGAGCCGCACGCCCTGCCGCCGGCGTTTTTATCAGCCCTCAAACAATATCTCTCCGACAAGGCGTGTTAGAACAAAGATGGAAGCAGCGGCGTTACATACTTATTTCGATGCGGTCATTTTACCGGCTGGGCGTGTAGCCTTGTTGGGCGCGGGCCGCGAGGGGGAGAGCAGTTATAAACTCCTAAGAAATCTCTATCCGCAACTGCCTATCACAATATGCGACAGCCGCGAACAAATAAAAGAAAATCCGCTTTGGCAACACGACACGCATCTTGATTTTTCTACCGGCGACGGCTACATAGAGGCGGCCTCTGCATCTCCGTTGATTCTTAAAAGTCCGGGTGTTTGTCTTAAAGACTATCCCGATTTATTGCATAGTCCGCGCCTTACTTCTCAGGCCGATTTGTTTTTGCGTTTCTTCGCCGGGCAATGCGTGGGGATAACCGGCACCAAAGGGAAAAGCACCGTAACGCATTTGATTTATCATCTCTTGCAAGCAGAGTTCCCGTGCCTCTTGGCCGGTAATATGGGGATTCCGTTTTTTGATATTTTGCCGCAACTTTCGCCAAAGCACAAGGTGGTGTGCGAGTTTTCGTCGCACCAGTTGGAGCAGGTGCATACGCCGCCGAGAGTGGGTGTGCTGCTTAATCTCTACGAAGAACATTTGGATCACTACGTCAGTTTTGAAGCCTATCAACGCGCCAAAATGCACATCGTGGGCGGAGAATGTACGGTGGTGAACAAGGACGATAAGTTGATTGCCGAACGTTTGAGCGAATGGGCGGCGCCACAAGCCACGCGCACCGCGCACCCCTGCGCTTTGGCGGTGTTTGGCACAAAAGCCGAAGCACCCGTTTCTGCGCCCCAAAACTTTACTCTCACCGACAGCCTTTGGTGGCAAAGCGAAGCCCTCACCTTGTCCGACGGCAACACGGTTTTTGACTTTACCTCACCGCATCCGCTTATTGGCATCCACAACGAACGCAACTTGGCGGCGGCTCTCTTGGCGGCCAAGCAAATGGGTGGTACCTACCAAAAGATGTTGCCGCGTGTGGCCACCTTTCAACCCTTGCCGCACCGCTTGCAATATGTGGGTCGCTACGGCGGGGCGCACTATTTTAACGACTCTATTTCCACCATTCCGCAAGCCTGCATCGCGGCGGTGGAAAGTGTGGAACGCCTGCCGTTTGTAAAGAGTGTGAGTTGCCTTATTCTCGGCGGGTTTGACCGTCAAATCGACTATGCGCCTTTGGTGGCTTATCTAAACGAAAGGCGCACAAATCCGATAAAAAGTATTATTTTTGTCGGCGCGGCCGGCCGTCGGATTTATGCCGACTTAAAGGCCCAAAACGCCCTGCCTGAACACGCTTTGTGCGAAGACGACTATCGTGTTTTGGTGCCGTGGGCGGTGGCGCACACCCTGCCCGATACGGCCTGTGTGCTGTCGCCGGCTGCGGCCAGCTACGACCGCTTCAAGAACTTTGAAGAACGCGGCGAGGTATATATACAACTGATAAAAAAACAATTTGCGATATGAAAAAACTAATCGAATGTGTGCCCAATTTCAGCGAGGGCCGCGACATGTCCGTCATCAAACAAATTACGGACGAGATTGAGAAAATAGAAGGGGTTAAACTCTTGGATGTGGACCCCGGTGCCGCCACCAACCGCACGGTGGTAACCTTTGTCGGCACGCCCGACGAGGTGATAGAAGCGGCGTTCCAAGCCGTAAAGAAAGCCGGTCAGCTCATCGATATGCGCCAACATCACGGAGCGCACCCGCGCTTTGGGGCCACCGATGTTTGTCCCTTGGTGCCGGTGGCCAACATCACCATGGAAGAAACGGTAGAATACGCCCGTCGCTTGGCCAAACGCATTGGCGAAGAATTGGGCATCTCGGTTTATTGCTACGAGTCGGCGGCTTTCGACCCAAAACGTCGCAACTTGGCTTACTGCCGCGCCGGCGAATACGAAGGCTTGAAAGAAAAACTCACCACCCCCGACGGCAAGCCCGATTTCGGCCCGAGCGAATTTAATGCCTTCTCCGGGGCTACGGCGGTAGGGGCGCGCGACTTTTTGGTGGCCATCAACTACAACCTCAATACCACCTCCACCCGCAGAGCCAACGCCATTGCGTTCGACGTGCGCGAAAAAGGTCGTCCCGCCCGCGAAGGCGGCAAGGTAACGGGTAAGCCCCTCAAAGACGAGAAAGGTAATCCCGTTATGATTCCCGGCACGCTCAAAGGCACCAAGGCCATTGGTTGGTTTATCGAAGAATACGGCATTGCCCAAGTGTCGATGAACATCACCAACATCTCGCAAACGCCGGTGCATGTGGCCTACGAAGAAGTGTTTGCCAAGGCAGCGGCACGCGGGGTGCGCGTAACGGGGGCCGAAATCGTGGGCTTGATTCCGAAAAAGACCTTGATCGATGCCGGTAAATTTTATCTGACCAAACAACAACGTTCGTTGGGTATCAGCGAAGAAGAAATTATCAAAATCGCTGTAAAATCCATGGGCTTGGACGACCTCAAACCTTTCAGTCCCGAAGAAAAAATCATCGAATATCTTTTGGAAGCCGACAACAAAGCCAAGAAATTGGTGGACCTCACCTGCACGGGCTTTGCCAACGAAACGGCCAGCGAATCGCCTGCGCCCGGTGGTGGCTCCATCTCGGCCTATATGGGTGCGTTGGCAGCCGCGTTGGGTACCATGGTGGCCAACCTCTCCTCGCACAAGGCCGGTTGGGATGAACGTTGGGAAGAGTTTTCACTCTGGGCCGAAAAAGGTCAGGCCATGAAAGACACCTTGCTGCACTTGGTGGACGAAGATACCAACGCCTTTAACAAAATTATGGATGCGTTTGGTCTGCCCAAGAAAACAGACGAAGAAAAAGCCTTGCGCAGTGCGGCCATTCAAGAGGCTACCAAATATGCCACCGAGGTGCCGTTCCACACCATGCAGGAAGCCTTTAAGACGTTCGATATTGTGCAAGCCATGGCCGAAGTGGGTAATCCCAATTCGGTGACGGATGCCGGCGTGGGTGCACTCTGTGCCCGCAGTGCCGTCTTGGGGGCGCACCTGAACGTGCAAATCAACGCCTCCTCGCTCAAAGACGAAGCCTTTAAGAAAGACATCCTCTCTAAGGCCGATGCCTTGGCCAAACAAGCCATCGCCAAAGAAGCCGAAATCTTAAAAATCGTCGCCTCGAAGATAGGTTAAACTTGCGCTTCACTTTAAGGCCGCGTCCAACAAAACAGGGCGCGGCTTTTTTATTGGCAATTAAAATTCGATGACGTGCGGTTGAACTTCTGCGTCGTGAGAAGAAAGGGTTTCGATACATTGGGGCGACAAACTCATTTCGCGAATCCATTGCAGGGAGCGGAGTTGTTCTTTGCGGTTGTCGTATATGCCGGGCAGAATCATCTCTTTCCACGACTTGGTGCTGTATGCGCCGTCGGCGGTCAGTAGCACATATCGTCCGTCGGCATTGGTGATTTTGACCGCCACCTGTCCTTTGGCATGACCGGGCAGATGAATCAACTCCACGCTGCCATCGCCGAATAAATCAAAGGAACGCTCGAAAGGACCTTGCGTATCGTTCCATGTAAAAGTTTCGAGTTTAACCTGCTTCCACCAACGTTTTTTATAACGAATGCAGTTGTGTTTCGTCGCTTCCCATTCGGCTTCCGAAACCATGATGTGTTTGGCTCCTGCCACTTGATCCACGCCGCAAACATGGTCGCAACCGAGATGGGTCAGAATCACATAATCGAGGTCGGAAGGTTGGATGCCGTATGTGGCCAACTGTTCGTGAACCGCCTTGCCTTTTGGCAGGTAGCCCATACTGCTGCGATAGAGAATGTGTCCCAACTCGGCCATCTGTGCCTTTTTATCAACGGTGCCACTTGGGCTGATGCAGCGATTCCAGCCCGCGTCCACAAGCAGGTTGCCCTTGGGGTGCTCGATGTAGTAAACCATCGCCGGCATACACACCCGTTCTTCTTTCGGCATCCCGAATCCGGCCACTTTCAATAATCCGGCACGATTCGGGTTAAACGGCAGATAGGGCGAGGTGAATACTTGTCCGCAGATAAGGATATATACTTTTAGGGTCGTCATGTTTTATTTATTGTTTTCGGATGTTTTGCCATACGCCATCGGTGTCTGCCCGGTGGCTTTCTTAAAGGCGGTGCCAAAAAAGGAGGGGTTTGGAAAACCCAATTGGTGGCTCACTTCGCGCACGGTGTAACGCGATTGGCTCAAAAGAATTTTGGCTTCAAGCATCAGTCGGTCCAAAATCCATTCTTTGGCCGATACACCACTCACTTCCCGAACAAGTCGGCTCATATACTTGGGCGTGATACACAATTTATCGGCATAAAAAGCCAAGTCGTGATGATGGTCGTAATGTTCTTCCACAAGAGATATAAATTGTTGAAATACGCCTGCTGCATGAGAGGGTGTGTTATCTGTAATTTCTTTGAAGTGTTCGGATACATAAAAAGAAAACGTGTTTATGCCGGAAATAAACAATTCTCGCTTGGCTGAAAAATCGGGTTGGCCGATACTATGCCGTAACAGTTTGTAGAGAGCCAGCAAATCTTCAAGTTCTTCGCTTGACAGGTGAATGATGGGATGTTGATAGGTGGCCGATAGTATCTCTTTGGTCGGTAGTTTGAAACTACCCGGCAGGCGCAGTCGTTTTGAAAAGGCCATCACCACCAACCGGGCATCTTCCGACAAGTCGAGATATTCTCCGCGTGTGCCGTCTCTTATAATCAAAAGCGTTCCCGCTTTAAGATGACAGACTTTGGTGTTTAGTTTCAAAGTGAAAGAACCGCTTACGCAGAGCAGGAACGAGGTAAAATGGATAACAAACGGATGTTGTATCTTTTGTTTGAATTCATCGCCGCAAGGCGCAATACAGCCTGTCGTTGCAAGAGTATCGGCCAAATTATCCATCATCAAAAAATCCTCTCCGTCGGATAGAGAACTTGCCAAATCGGGCAAATCCATAAGTTCGATGGCATCTTGCAGATGGCTCATTTACCCTCTGTCGCTTAGTGTGATTTCATGCTCCGGTGCGGCGAGGTTGAAGTGGCAGACGGCAATGCCGAGATCGGTTTGCGTGTAGCCGATGAGCGAGAAAAGGCTGCGTGCCGTAACGCTACCGTCTGTTTTCAGTTCAAAGAAAAACTTTTGCTGATTGACGGCCGTGGGAGCGAGCATAACGGCTTCCATGCCGTGAATAAACCATTCGGGCGAGTTCTCATCGGCGTTGCTGAGTTGTTTTAAGGTCTTGGATTTGTGCGGAGATCCGGGTGTTTGCCCATAACCGAAAGAAATGACACACCGAATTTTATGTCCTTTTGGCATCTTGAACACATCGGTATTCTTGGAATAGGACAGCCCCACCCAGCAGGTGTGAAGCCCCAAGGCTTGCAGTCCCAACACCAAACGTTCGCCCTCGTAACCGCACCGCCGGGTGTAGGCATCACCTTTTGGGGCTGAGATAATAATGTAGTTTATGGCCTGCTTGAAATTGCCATAAGCAAAAATGTTTTTGAATGATTGGGGTTCTTGGGTAACCACTTTGAACGACAAACCGCACCGCTCGTTGATGCGGCGAATTTCGGCTTGAATACAATTGATAATATCATCGGAGATGGGCGTGGCATGATAATGTCGCACGGAATGTCGTTCGATGATGGCCTGAGCGAGCTGGGCGTTTCCCGGAAAATACATATCGTAAAAAGTTAGGCTGCGAAAATACGTAAATTAGCCGTTGGTTTGACGATATGCCTCGCGATTTTGGCCATTTTGAACATCTTTGGAGCCGATTACGCACACACTTCTTCCACCGCGCGGCGGAAGATGGCCAAGGCCTCGTCGATTTGGGCGTTGGTGATGGTGAGTGGGGGCGTAAAGTCGATGACCTCTTTGTTGAACAAAGGCCAAAAGACGATGAGGCCGTTTTGAATGCAGCGTTCCACCACCGCTTGGGTTTTGTCCGATGCGCGGAGTTTAACGCCGAGATAGAGGCCGCGCCCGCGCACCGATTCGACGGCCCCTATGCGTTCGAGTTGTTCTCTTATATAAAGTTCTTTGGCATAGACCAAAGGCAAAACATCTTCGGAGGCAATTACGTTAAGGGAGGCGAGCGCGGCCACGCACGAAAGCGGATGGCCGCCAAAGGTGGAAGCATGTCCCAAGAGCGGATGTTCGTTGTTGAGCAGTTCCATTAGTTCGACACTTGACACAAACGCGCCTATCGGCATGCCGCCGCCCATGCCCTTGGCCAAACACAGCACGTCGGGCACCACGCCGCTTTTCTCAAAGGCAAACCATTGGCCGCTGCGCCCGAAGCCGGTTTGTATTTCATCGAAAATGAGTAAGGCCCCCACTTCGTCGCAGCGACTACGCAAGGCGCGTAAAAACTCATCACTCGCTTCGATCACTCCGCCGCCCGATTGTATGACTTCGGCCACAACACAACAGGTTTGATTGGTAATTTGCGCAAGAGCCTCAAGGTTATTGTAGGGCAAAAGACGATGCTGCGGCAAGAGGGGTTTGAACACCGATTGAATGGGTTCGTGTCCGAGCAAACTCATGGCCCCCATGGTGCTGCCGTGGTAGGATTTGGCAAAGGATACGATTTCGCTGCGGTGGTTGTAGAGCCGCGCCAACTTAACCGCCCCTTCTATCGCTTCCGAGCCCGAATTGACAAAGAAAACTTTTTGCAGCGGCTTGGGCAAGAGCTTACAGAGGGCGGCGGCCAAGTCCAACTGCGGCGACTGAATAAACTCGCCATAGACCATCACGTGCAGATAGCGTTGCATCTGCGCCTGCAAAGCGGCCATCACCGCCGGGTGCCGATGGCCTACATTATCGACACAAATGCCGGAGATAAAATCGATATAGCGTTTGCCGTCGGTGTCCCAAACGTAAAGCCCCTCGGCCCTATCCACATCGATGGTGAAAGGCGGATATTCGGAAGCTTGGGCTATATAACGTTTGAAAAGATGCCGGTGTTGTTCACTTAGCGGCGCAAGGGGCATAAAATCTTTCATAGGACAAGGGTATTAGGCTTTTGGTTTCTCGTGGCGAATGACACGGGGATAGAGCGCACTCATAAGCACACCCCGGCATAACAAAAAGGCAATCAATCCGGCCCAAAGCGCGTGATTGCCCCATAGTCCTTTGGTGGAATAATACACCCCGAAATACATCACCGTGGCAAGGAGCATGGTGTGAAACATAGCGCGGGTGCGCAGACTGCCGGCATACACGCCGTCCCACAAAAAAGCGGGAAAGCCGATGATGGTCATCACCAACACCCACGGCAGATAAGGCACTGCGATTTCCCAGATAACGGCCTGTTGGGTAAACAAACGCAAAATCGGCTGATAGGCCATGGCATACACGCCCGCAAACACCGAGGCCATGCCGATACCCCACAAGAAAATGGCGCGAATACAACGCTCTCTTTCTTGCGGTTGTTTGGCCCCCGTAAAGCGACCCACCAAGGCTTCGGCGGCGTGGGCAAACCCATCTACGGCGTAGGAGAAGAAGATGAAGAACTCATACAAAATGGTGTTCATCACCAAAACGGTATTGCCGTATCGCGCCGATTCGGCGGTAAAGAAAGCGAACACCACAATGATGAGCAGGGTGCGCAAAAACACATCTTTGTTTACGTCCAAGAAATGCCGAAAGGCTGCTTTCTGCCAAAGGGCTTTGTCGCGCAGATGTCGCAAGGCGTGCGGAGAGAAGCGGTGCAAGGCAATTAAATAAAACGCCAAACCGGTGTATTGCGCCACCACCGTGCCGAGAGCCGCGCCGTCGGCTTGCAGGTTCAGCACAAAAATAAAAAGGTAGTTGAGCAAAAGGTTGAACACATTTACCGCAATGGCCACCCACATAGGCAGACGGGTGTTCTGCATACCGATAAACCAACCGCTGAATGCAAAGGTGGCAATGGCCGCCGGCGCGCCCCAAATCCGAATCTTGAAATAAGAGGTGGTAACGGCCATAAGATCGGCCTCCGGTTTCATATACCAAAACGCCGCCGAGAGAATTACATCTTGCAAGGCCCACAGCAACAAAGCGCCGGATAAGGCCAACACCAAACTGCGCCCCAAAATACGCCCTTGCTCGTCGCTGTCTTTCGCTCCAAATGCTTGGGCGGTAAACCCGGCCGTCCCCATCCGAAGAAAGCCCATGGCCCAATACATAAAGTTAAAAATCATCGCACCCACCGATACCGCCCCGGCAAAAACAAGCCCGTCCAAACGTCCCATCATGGCCAAATCGACCGCGCCCAAAAGCGGCACGGTGATATTGCTGATGATGTTGGGGATGGCCAACCTTAGAATCTGCCGGTGCATAACAAAAGTGTGTATGGTGCGCGTAGTGCAGTGTGTAGTGTGTAGTGCGCGTTCTGCGCAAACGCTTAAAGGGTTTTCAAACAAGCCCCCACGTTGGCTTCCACGCGCTCGGCAAGACGGGTGGTGTCGCTCTTTTCAAAGCGTTTGCCGGTGATGTTTTCGTAGAGTTCGATGTAGCGTTCCGAAATCTGTTGCACCCGTTCGCTCGTCATATCGGGAATACGTTCCCCTTCGCGGCCTTGGAAGCCGTTTTCGATCAACCATTCGCGCACAAACTCTTTGGAGAGTTGGCGTTGTTTTTCGCCCTTGGCTTGGCGTTCTTCATAGCCCTCGGCATAGAAATAACGCGAAGAATCGGGGGTGTGAATTTCGTCGATGAGGTAGATTTTGCCGTCTTGTTTGCCAAATTCGTATTTGGTATCCACCAAAATCAAACCTTTTTCTTTGGCCATCTGCGTGCCGCGTTCAAAAAGGGCGTGGGTGTATTTTTCCAACTGCTCGTAGTCGGCCTCCGATACCAAACCGGCTTTGAGAATGTCGGCTTTGGAAATATCTTCGTCGTGTCCCGCATCGGCCTTGGTGGTGGGGGTGATGATGGGGTGAGGC
>QLIP01023022.1_pt1 | contig 12262 bp, 7 predicted proteins | sample 1769771 | NCBI WGS metagenome assembly QLIP01 (sample SAMN09428762, study PRJNA476227) | Gut metagenome, whole genome shotgun sequencing project. | isolation source: cecum | host: Rhizomys sinensis | place: China: Jinsha town of Minqing, Fujian Province | collected 2013-09-23
CTCCTCGACGAGGTTGCGCCGACCAACGTCACCATTCAGGTCGAAGCACCGGAGCTTCCGGAAGGCGCCGTAGTGAGCCAACAGATTTTAAACATCCACAACGTTACCGACAACAGCGACATTGAGGTGTCGCCATCGTCTGCAATACAGCTGTTGCCAGGCCTTTACGACATAAGCTATCAGGCCAGTGTCGCCACACCCGGCCAGGCCCCATCCCGTCTGCAGGGTATGAGCCAGAGCGTGACAGTGAGCGGCAACGATATGTCGGTAACTCTCAAGGTGTATCACAGTGTAGCCACCGACGACCTGATAATAAGCGAAATATTCTATACCGGCACTCTGCAACCCTCGACCAATCCCTACTACGGCGACGATTATATAAAGCTCTACAACAACACCGACCATACAATCTATGCCGACGGACTGAGCATCGTGGAGGGGAAGTTTACCACTTCGGACAAGTTGGACTGCACTCCCTACATCATGGAGCAGGCCATGACCGTGCAGGCCATCTATACCATACCGGGCAACGGTCACAGCGTGCCCGTGCTGCCCGGCCACAGCCTGCTACTGTGCGACAACGCCATGGACCACAGACCCAACAATCCACAGTCGTTTGACTTGAGCCATGCCGACTTTGAATGGTATGACGTGTCGAGTTCACCGGCCCACATGGACATAGACAGCCCTGTGCCCAATCTCGACAAATGGTATTGCTATACCAAGTCATACTGGATTCTGCACAACCGCGGACTGAAGTGCTATGCCCTGGCCCGCATTCCTATAGACCGCGACAGCTATCTGACCGACTATCTGTATACTTTCAACTATGAAGTGGTTACAGTGGCCGGAACCTTCCCAATGTCTCAGACAGCTTATAAACTGCCCAACGAATGGATAGTGGACGCAGTGAGCTGCTCGGTGCCGTCGATGTATGCCTGGCAGACCTGCTCATCCCTGCTCGACTGCGGGTGGACATACTGCGGACGATACAACAACGACAGTCAACGCTACTTTCACAGCGTGCGCCGCCGAGTGCTCTATACCGATGCCGACGGTAGGGTGGTGTTGCAGGACACAAATAACAGCACCAAGGATTTTGAGCCCAATGCCAAGCCCTCCGAGATAGAACTCCAGCACACCTATTATCCCGAGTGAACCATGCGACACCTGAGACTGATATTCTTAGCATTGACCGCCATCGGCACACTGGCCGCCACAGCAACTGTGACCGACAGCCTGCGAGCCTCCATTACAGCCGATTACTGCGGACTATGGCAGATAAACAGCGACATATATGCCGGACCGGCGGCCACAAATCTGCGACCCGACGGCTCGATGACCACCGTGCTGACACAGGCCGACTATACACAGGGCGAAACGGCATGGCAGGGCTGGCGCCAGCGACACGCTCACTCACTCGCAGCCTGCGCCACTACGCGCACCCGCACCCGCGGCGGAATTGCCACCGCCGTGGCCGAATACCGCAACACTGCCGTGAGCAGTCTGAGCGGCAGCGAGACTCTTGAAGCACCCTTGCTGTACCCCTACCTCACATCCGACACCGCGGGCGGACCGCTCAATGCCGAGACCTACCGCTTTGTAGGCAGTGTCAGCGACACATTCGGGCGCCTAACGGCAGGCATCGGAGGCTCGTATCGCGCAGCGTTGGAATACCGCCAGACCGACCCCCGTCCGCGCAACATTACGGGCGACCTTGATATAAACCTCGGAGCCGTGTATGCCCTTACTCCCGCTGTCGCCGCGGGGCTCGATCTGCGTGCGGGGCGCTACCGACATTCGTCGCAGATTTCATTTGTCAATCCTTTGGGCGGCACTGTGATACGACATCTTACAGGCCCGGAGACGCATTATATCCGATTTGCCGGCAACGGGCTGTCGTCACTTTACACCGGCCTAAATTACGGTGCATCGCTCTCGCTCCTGCCGCTCAGAGACGGGCTTGGATGGACAGCGGGAGTGTCGGGCGACTACAGTACGACAACCAAGCAGTTGGTGGACCTCAACCGCCTGCCACTGAGCCGAATGACCGTGGCCCGGCACAGCGCTTCACTGACCTGGACAGGCCGAAATGCCTCGTGGCTGCTGATGCCCTACGCGCAGTGGAAACACGAGCGTACACGCGGCTGCGAGAATATATTTGGCGACGCAACCGCCGGGGTGTATCCCTTGATTTCGAGTATAGAAATGTATGGCTGCAGTGTATCGCGCACGAGCGTGGGCCTGGCGTCGGAATGGGCTCCTAAGCAATGCGGGCGCATCCTTGTCGATTGCAGACTGGGACAATCAAGTTTTCACGAAATGTATCGTAAGCCTATCTACAATGTTTCGCTTCACAGCCTTGAATGGCTCTGCAATGTAAAAGCCGCCAAATCGTTGGGACCCGGCCTGGTCACTGCCGATATAGGATGCGGCAAAGAGTTGCGATACAGCCATCGGCACATCGCCGCAGGGATGCACTGGCCTCTGAGCCGCACACTGATGGCCTACATTTCGGCCAAATATCACAATCTGCAAAACAACAATAATTTTGCAGCTTCTATAGGACTAAATTTCTAATCAAAAAAAATATACAATGAGAAAAATCTTTTTAACCCTCGCTGTTGCCGCAAGCACCGCCGTGTGTGCCGTGGCAGGCACAATCGTCAATTCGGCCGCCGGTCCTTTTGGCTCCACCGTTTATACCCTCTCCAACGGCCTCAAAGTGTATCTGCGACCGGGAGCTGCCGACAACAAGCAACTCGAAATCACAGCCTACGCACCCAAGGGATTTGCGACCAACTACAATCCCGAGCGACAGTCGACCTACCGCGCCGCCGGCGATGTACTGGCTGTAAGCAAGATAGGTGGTGTGGCCGGAGCACAGATGCGTCGCGACCTAAAAGCCCGCGGCATGAAAGCCTCACTCGAAATCGACAACTACGCCAGCGAAATAAGCGTAGAGGCTCCCGACTCGGCACTCGCCCAGGCTCTGCAGCTTGTAGGCACCTATGCTACCGACATCACAGCCGATACAGCCGCCGTGTCGCGCTGGGCCGCCGGCAAGATGCGCCTCTTTGACTCGCCCAAACGCAATGCAATCGTGGCCATGGGCGACAGCATACATGCCACAGTATACCGTAGGCATCCGTTAGGCGCCAAACTCAGCCGCTGCGACGTGGAGCGCCTCGACTACAACGACATACTGAGCCTGCACAAAGAGATATTTGGCGATATGACCGACTTTACAATCATTCTCACCGGTCCTCAGAATACCGAAGCCACCCGCAAGCTCATTACCTCTACACTGGGCAACCTCCCCGCAAGCGGAAAGCACTCCAAGGCTGTAAACGTGGACTACGGATACCACCGAGGCGGCACACTGTATGAATACACATATCCTGCCGCCAATACACCCGAGACCATCGTATACACCTTCCGCAGCAACCAGGCACCCTTCACTCTGAGCAATCTTCTCACTTCGAGATCGCTCGGCGTAATCTACCGCCAGCGACTTCTGCGCCAACTTGAAGGCGTTGTAAAATCGGGCAAGTCGATAACGGGGCACTGTGCGGTGGTCGACGGTATCAACGGCGCATACAACGGCGCTCAAATGATACTGCCCTGCTATATAAAGTGCTCTCACGGCAACGAAGCCAAAGTGACCCTGGCCGTAGATGCAACGCTTGTGGACCTTGCCACCAATGGTCCTACAGTCCAGGAAGTTGATGCCGAACGTTCACGCCTCACCCGTGAATACAATTCTCTGACCAATGACCCCGGTTACTGGCAAACCGTAATACGCAAGTATCTCACAACCGGCATCGACATCGACAGCTCACACCTTGCAACCATCAAAGCCATGACACCCGAAACCATTCGCCAATTTGCAGCGACTTATGTCGTGCCCACCTCTCCACTGCGCATGATTATGCGTCCGGAATAACACACGCTCCACTAATACGGAGGGCGGTCTGTCTCTATATGCTACGAGGGGCAGATCGTCCTCGCTTTTAATTTATTCCTTAGCAAGCTTATGATGTGACAGGCACATCCTCCACGACCTGTCAATATCCTAAACTGTTGCAAAGTTACAACAATAAGAAGTCGATCATTTATAAATTTGGGAATTCATACCAAATTTCGTAAAACTAATTTGGGGGACTACCTTCAAATTGACGCCCTTGGAAACAAAAGAAACTCGCTGATTTTCAGCGAGTTTCAGTCTTCTTGGTTGCGGAAAGACAGGGATTCGAACCCTGGGTACCCGTGAGGGTACAACGGTTTTCGAGACCGTCCCAATCGACCGCTCTGGCATCTTTCCTTGGGGTTTGCGGTTGCAAAGTTACGTATTAATTTTATAATTACCAAATGTTTTTACTGTTTTTTTGTAAACCGATATGTTAAGGCAAGTATTAAAATCGAACATTCATAGGGGGTGTTTGTTATAATGAGTAGCACCACAGAGGTGTGTACATGTCAATTCACTTATTTCAACCTAATATTAATCCCCTAACTATGCAAGTCAAAACAGGTAAAGGCACTATCTCGATGATGGTAGTGATGGCCATATGGTCGCTTTCAATCGCTGTTGACCTTCCGGGGCTGGCCGTAACGCCAATCGAAGGCAGTTTGCGTTCGATATTCCCAGATGCCACGGATCTCAAAATTCAGCTTCTTACTGTGTTGCCCAATCTTGTGATTATTCCGTTTGTGCTGCTTTCGGGCAAGTTGTCGGAATCTCGCCACAAAGTGTTGGTAATAACTCTCGGCACGGTGCTATATATCGTGGCAGGTGCGCTGTCGATATTTAGCTCGTCGTTGTCGGCACTGATATGGCTCAGCTGTCTGCTGGGCGCCGGTTGCGGTTTGATACTTCCTTTCTCCACGGGTCTTATCGCCGATGTATTTACCGGTAAATACCGCATGAAACAGATGGGTATCATCTCGGCAGTGGGCAATATCGCCCTCGTAGGTGCAACCTTTGTTGTGGGCTTCCTTGCCTCGAAGAGCTGGCACCTGCCTTTCCTGGTATACCTGCTTCCCCTTATATCTCTGCTTCTTATCCCCTTCCTCAACAAGATACCTAAGTCGGACTACGGCACCACAACCGATGCCACCGACGGCACTGCAACCGCTTCGACCACAGCCGCAGCCAAGCCTGCAATCCCGGCTGTTGACCCTGCCGGTTTCTCAACTGCTGGTCAGACCGTCAAGGGCGGCTTCTATGTGGGCCGTACCGTGTGGCTGCTTCTGGCCTACTTCTTCTTTGTATTTGCCACCTCGGTGCCTGCATACTATCTGCCCAACATCATGCCCGAGTATCACATGACCACTGAAGAAGTGTCGACCGTGACTTCCGTATTCTATCTGGCGATGTTCCTTATCGGTCTGATTGTGACCGGTGTGATGAAGGTGTTCCAGAAAGGTACATTCATCTTTGTAGGCGCTCTGCTTGTGGGCGGTATGCTGATGTTTGTATTTACCAAGACAATGGTGCCCTATGTGATTGCGGCTGCTCTTGTAGGCCTCGGCAACGGCCTGGCTCAGCCCATCTTCTACACCAAGGCTACGGGTGTTGTGACCAACGACAGCAAGTCGACCCTCTCGCTTGCCTACCTGCAGGTGGCCAACTATGTAGCCATTTCGCTCGTGCCTGTAATCACCACCATGTTTATGGACATCTTTGGCAACCACACCAATCTGTTCCCCTTCACCATGGTGACCGTGATGACCATCATCGTAGTGGTGTGCATCATAATCCGTTACAAGCACTTCACCTTCGGTATCAGCAAGACATATTACGAATAACCTCCTAAATTCAACCATAATGGACGCTCCCAAAATTCTTATTATCTATACAGGCGGCACCATAGGCATGGTGGAAACCGCCAACGGCCTTCAGCCCTTCGACTTCTCTCATCTGATGGACAATGTGCCCAAGCTGAGCAATCTGGGCTACACCATCGACAGCGTGCAGTTCAAGCAGCCGATCGACTCGTCGAACATGAACCCCACCTACTGGGCACAGATCGTGAAAGACATCGCCGACCGCTATGACCAGTATGACGGCTTTGTAGTGCTCCACGGCACCGATACCATGGCCTATACAGCATCGGCTCTCGGCTTCATGCTCCGCAATCTGCGCAAGCCCGTGGTAATCACCGGCTCCCAGCTGCCTATCGGTGACACCCGCGAAGACGGCACCGAAAACCTCATCTCGGCAGTTGAAGTGGCCGCTGCCAAGGATACCGACGGCAACCCCATGATACAGGAAGTTGTGATCTCGTTCCAGGACTATATCGTGCGCGGTGTGCGCTCCACCAAGTTTACCTCCACAGGTTTCCACGCCTTCAAGAGCTTCAACTATCCCAACCTCGGCACCATCGACCTCCACATCGACTATGCCAAGCCCTATCTGCTCCGTCACGAAACAGCTCTGCCCCTCGATCCCTTCTACAACATGGATCCATCGGTGCTCGTGCTGTGGCTCTTCCCGGGCATAACCGAAGCAACCGTCAAGGCTCAACTCGCCACACCCGGCATCAAGGCCGTGATACTGCGCACATTCGGTGCCGGTAACGCTCCCACAGAGCAGTGGTTCCTCGATGCAGTGGCCGATGCTGTAAGCCGCGGTATACTCGTGTACAACGTGACCCAGTGCCTCAACGGCGGCGACGAACAGAAGCGCTACTACACCGGCGACATGCTGGCCAAGGCAGGCGTAATAACCGGTTTCGACATCACCATCGAAGCTGCTGTAACCAAGATGATGTATCTGCTCGGTGCAGGTCTCACCAAGGAACAGATTGTTGACTATCTCAACACAAGCATCGTGGGCGAAATTACCGCCGACTAATCAAACTCTTATCGAGACAGTATAAAACCCCCCCCCCGTCGATTCGTTCGGCGGGGGGGGTGTTTTATGTTATTTAAAATACTTGTCAAGCATATATCGTGCTGTTGATTTAGCGTCGGAGCGGGGTATTGTGGGATAGCGTGTGGTGTCGGTGCGCACCCAGCGGGATTCGAAGTCAAACCAGTCGATGTCGGGATTCATCCCCTCGTCAAACCACTTGCGCCAGCGGGCCAGGTAAAAGTCGCGCAGCATGCCGCCCTTCTGGCGGTATGAGTAGTCGTGGAGGCCGGTGAGCTCGCTGGTGGGACGCGGGCCCCACACGGTGATAAGAGTGCGGGCATTGTCGTGTTCGAGCCAGTCGGCATCGGCTTCGGTGGTGCCGGGCACCTCAGAGGCAATGTCGCGAGCCATCTCGGTCCAAGAACCTATCATAAACGAAGGATGTGTGTTGAGCAGGCTGTCGGTGTCGAGTATCAGTTGCATAAACTCCTGAGCCTTGGCGGCAAAAGCGGCCGTGTCGGCTGCGGCATGCGTTGCGGCAAGCTCGGCGAGCATGGTTTTGGAGCGATCGGAGAGAGCCTGACGTGTGAGGTCGACAAGGTCGTAGGTATAGTTGTTGCCGCTGAGGTTGGCATCGAGCAGAGCGCGGGCTGCATTGACCACCTTGGCGGGGTCGTAGAAGAGCTCTGAGCCGCCCCAGGCCGACACGCTCTTTACATCGAGGGCCGGACGTCCGCACATCACGGCTTCGTGAGGTCCCTGGATGCTGTGGGTGCAGTTGAGCGCCGATTCGTGGAGCAGTTGCCATGCCTCACGGGCCTTGGGACTGTCGGTGCCGTAACGAGCAGTTACATAATCGTTTATCCAAGCACGGGTGTCGGGCTTGGTGTCGAGCCACGGCAGCTCAAAGAGCATATCGTAGAGCACGGGGGTCTGTTCTATGGCCTCGGGAGCCGCTCCTATGCCCTTAAGAACCGCCTTGGACTGACGTGCCTTGAAGTATGTGTCGACCACCTTGTCGACGCGACCAAAGAGACCTGTGCGACCGCCAAAGTTGGGCAGCGAGCAATATACCACTTCGTGGTCGCGATAGTTTTCCACGCCGTAATGGCCGTCGCTGAAGAGGTCGAGCACGATGAGACGACCCGGCTCCACTTGGTCGAGCACACGGTATTGGTCCTTGCTCCACTGCCATTGCTGAATGACCCACTTAGCATCGGGGCGGGCGGCTACCATTGCATTGCGCAGAGAGCGGTAGGCGGCCGGCACGTCGATGCCTTCGGTATTGGCACCCTCGTGGAAGGGATCGATGGAATAATAGCGCGATGTGCCCATGAGCGAGTCGAGCTCGGCATAATATGCCCGGGCCACAGAGGCAAAACTGTCGGAATTGGGGTCGAGGATATACGGACGGAGAAAGCGGCACCACTTGCCCTGGCCGTTGGCGTTCATGCCGGTTTTGCGGGCAAAGTCAGACGGCACCATGCCGGCATATCCGGGCAGCACGGGCTCGATGCCCAACTGACGCTCGCGGGCGACAATCTTCTGCGCAAGAGCGGCCTGACGCTCATACCACCAGGCAGGATTGGGACCGCCCCAGCCTTCGAGATTGTTCATACCCCACCAAGCCTGAAAGCAAGGCCCTGCAACAAAGGCATTTGCCTCGGATGGGGTATAACCGTAGCGGCGTGTGAGTATGTTGTACCACACCACGTCGAGCCCCACAATCTGCAGGGGCATATTGATGCCGTGGAGGGCCATCCAGTCGATTTCCTGCTGCCACCGCTCCCAAGTCCAGGTGGACATAGTGTAAGAGAACGTGCAGTAATTAAGGTAGTAACGGTAGGGAGCCACGCAGGTGTGGGTTTCGACATCCCTGGGCACAGGCAACTTGACTTTGGACAGCTCGACACTGGGGCGGTTCCAGGCCAGATTGACGTGTGCATAATGGTTGAGATACCAGTTGAGGCCGGCAGTGGTGGCGCTCATCGAGCTACCCTTGACCATGGGTCGCTTGCCCTTGGAGCCTATGACAAAGCGCTCGCTGCCATCGGCAGCCGCGAGCGTGGTATCTATTTCTGTTACAATGAGTTTATGAGCCCCTCGGCCACCTATGCGGTCCTTGAAGGCATTGAGAGCCGCAGCCTGGTGGGGCGTGGTGGCCGACGCAACGAAGGCGCTGATTGCAAGCAAAACGAGTGCAAGTGTGTGTTTCATTTTCAATGATTAGATTATATGGTGCAAAATTAGTAATTTTACAAATAAAAAGCAAGCCACTTTCAACCCATCTAATCGGGCTGAAATGGCTTGGCATTGGTTACTTTAGAAACGACAGCTATTGGAAATAGAAAAAACTACCTAACGCTGCAAAGTTACGCACTTTTGGCGATATTGCAAGAGAAATATAGTTAAAATATCTTAATTAGGACACATTTTGCCAATTTGTAATTCAAATTACTTTCAAATGTATAGTTGAACACCAACTCACATTACAATTTGCTAATAATATATTTGATTTTTACGAAAAATAAGTGTAATTTTGTCACTCATTATTTTTTTTCGCTATGGAAATCATAATTTACGACGACAAAAATGTGCGACAGGAACTGTTGCCGCTGACATACACACGCCCCGTGGGCGCATTGCGAGTGGGTATTGACACCATGGCCGAACGATGGAAGGCCTTTATACCCGGCGATTATTATTGGCAGACAGAGGATTATCTAACCGAGCTATTTCCGATGTCCGAATATGCCGGCATAGACACACTGTATATTGCCGGCCATGTGGTGGCCGATGCCCAACTGGCCTCGGCGGTGGCTGCGCTCGCTCCCGGCCAGTGCCTGTGCAAGGACGGACAAGTGATGGCCCACCGAGGCCGAGACACTAACTTACACATTGAGTATGAAGCTGATGTGTTGATGCTGCGGCATGTATACGATATATTCTTGCTCAACGGCAAGGTTATTGCCCGTGACTTCGACCGCCTCACAGCCGCCCGCGAGTCACAGCCACTACACCCCTCCAACACTGTGATTGGCGACCCCTCGCTGGTATTTGTGGAAGAAGGCGCCACAGTGCTCGCATCGACTCTCAACACAACTTCGGGTCCCATATACATAGGACGCAACGCCACTGTGATGGAGGGTTGCCGCCTGCGAGGCCCGCTGGCCCTGTGCGAAGCCGCCCAGACCAATATGGGCACATTGGTCTATGCCGACACCACCCTCGGCCCGCACTGCAAGGTGGGCGGCGAGCTCAACAACGTGGTGATGCAGGGCTACGCCAACAAGGCCCACGACGGATTCCTGGGCAATGCCGTGATAGGCGAGTGGTGCAACCTCGGCGCCGGAACCGTGGCTTCAAATCTCAAAAACGACTATTCGGAAATCAAACTGTGGAACTATTCCACCGGTCGCTTCCTGCGCACCGGCCTGCAGTTCTGCGGACTCATCATGGGCGACCATTCCAAGAGTGCCATCAACACATCGTTCAATACCGCCACCACCGTGGGTGTTGGCTGCAACATTGTGAGCGAAGGCATGCCGCGCGTGTTCATACCTTCGTTCATGAAAGGCGGTACGGCCGGCTTCGACACCGTAAATCTCAATGAATTTTTCACTGTCGCCACGCGCGTCATGGGCCGCCGCGGCATCGTGCTCAACGACTCCTACAAGCGCATGTATCAGGCCGTATACGACTTCAGCTTAGGGTTTAGGGGGTAAGAATTACTTGTGGGAGTGTCGAAACTCAGTATTTTCGACACCCCCACAAACAACTTTAGATACTGCCAACTGTTGCCATGCAGTATAACGGATGAATATATATAGTTCTTGTTGTGGGTGTAGCACCTTCTGAATCTTCATACGATATGACACCAAAATTTTCCAGAGAACAGCGTTTTCCCTCATATATGTCTTTCTTGTTCATAAAGAACCTAAGACTCTTCATTTTTCCAGTGACTCCAGATTTTATTTCCAGAGGCACTATCTTTAGATTTTTTGATATGAGGTAATCTATTTCAGAAGTTGTACCTCGAGCTATATTTTCCCAATAATAAAGGTCGTGATTGGTTCGAGAAGATGAATATTTTACAATTTCCCAGCCAGCAACAATTTCAGTAAGCTGTCCCTTGTTAACAAGATCTTCGGCCGTACCTGCTATGATAAGCTCTGTAATGGGCAGAGAACCTCCAAGTTCAATGTCCAACACCCTCAGCATTAAACCGGAGTCGATATAATTATATTTTCTAAACTTATCATTGATTCCCGCTCCTAACGGCAATCCATTCCCTGCTGAATATTGGACTACCTTTACAAGTCCTGCATCGCATAGCATAGTCAAGGCTTTTTTAACATCGTCTGCCTTATAACCACCTTCTACTCTGCTGTATACGAATTTACATCCAGCCTGCGATATTACACTGCGCAGAGTATTACGCAAAAGCATTGTGTCGATTTTTCCGCTATATTTAGCAAAATCATCATAATAACTCTGCTGTATGTCTTCGAGTTCATCGGCCGACGCTCTATAATCGTGTGTTTCAACCCAAGCTGCAACACTGGCCGGCATACCACCTACAAGCAGGAATGAGCGGAACTGCTGAACCAACTCATTGTGAAGTTCTCCTGGCAGTGGATTTTCGTAGGATGACTGCCTCTTCACTTCTACCCACTTTTCATATCCTGATGCCATCAAAAATTCATCAAATGACAGCGGATACATAAACATCGAACGCACACGTCCGACTCCAAAAGATGACAATTCCTTTAATGTGAATTCAAGCAAAGAACCAGCTGCAGCAACATGTAGCTTGGGCATATTTTCCTTAAATGACCAAAGACTGTGAATTGCCTCTGGGCATGATTGTATTTCATCAAGAAATAGAAGAGTCTTACCTGCCTCAATAGGAGTGTTTAGCAAAACGCTGAGACGTGATACAATCTCCTTTACATCTGTTAATTCTTGAAATATCAATTTTGCTTCGGGACGTAATTCAAAATTGACCTCTACATAATACTCAAAAGTCTCACCAAGATGCCTTATCGAACGAGATTTACCCACCTGTCGAGCTCCTCTCAACAATAATGGCTTGAGTGAACGTGATGTCTTCCACTCAAGCAACGCCGAATCTATGTGTCTCTTAAAATACATATACCAAACTATTAATTCTCTGTTTACAAGTGCAAAGATAATCATTTCTGACAAAAGTCAGAGGAATAATCGGCTTTTTTTGACAAAAGTCAGAGGAATAATTAGCCGTTTTTGGACAAAAGTCAGAGGAATGGTTCTCAAATTGGCTTTTATATATAGCAAAGGGACGCACCGCATGGCACGTCCCTTTGTCTTTTGTTTTGCTACATCTTAGAGCGTGTTTAAAAATTCTTGTTAATTTTAAGCCGG
>QLIP01013389.1_pt1 | contig 12241 bp, 12 predicted proteins | sample 1769771 | NCBI WGS metagenome assembly QLIP01 (sample SAMN09428762, study PRJNA476227) | Gut metagenome, whole genome shotgun sequencing project. | isolation source: cecum | host: Rhizomys sinensis | place: China: Jinsha town of Minqing, Fujian Province | collected 2013-09-23
CACATGAATCTGCCACAGCCTTGACAGGAATACCGCGAGATGACGAATCGTTTCATCCATTGAAAGATTGCGGTAAGAGAACTTCCTCTCCTCAGAAAGGTCATACTCCAGCGTTGCCCGCAGCTCTGTGGCACTGCAATAGAACACGGTAGCCCCATTCAGCACCCATTCCTTTTTTGTGATGTTATAGTCTCGGATGCGCCCTGCATGGGAATAGATTCCGGTAAACAATTTTCTATGAATGGAAAGATATTCGTTCGGCGTAAAGCTGAATGCCCGCTCGGACAAAAGCGCAGCAATCCTTGCCGATACCTTGTCGGCCTCCTCAGTTCGGTCTTTTTCATCACGGGAAGGATTCTCCTCGTAGTAAGTCTGCAAAAGCGCATTGACCTCCTCAAAGGATATCTCACCCTCAATATTGCGGGCGGCAATACGTGCCAGATATTCGGATGTCTCTAGCCCATCGACCGCCTGCAGGCCAATTGCTGTATACCACGCATGCCCTTTGTCTCTCTTTGCCGGTTCGGTCTCTTTGACATATTCCTTAAAGGGATCGTTCTTCACCTCATATCACCTCGCCTAATTGCGGCCTTAAAGCCATCTCCACAGTGCTGCATTCATAAACGCCGGTGTCGGCTGTGTAGTGCTTTCACCCTCTTATCCAAGATTCCATATTGCCGTTTTTTTCATCCTGTAACATACTCCACACATATTCCGGCGATTCCGCAAACAGCCCGGAGTCTCGATCCTGCAATAATTCATAAGTCATTGTTTTCAGCAGTCTTCTTAACGCATCTTCTTCTGAACACTGCTGCTCGTGACTCATCCGGCGCACCAGATAAAAAGAAATGGCCTGCATGGATTTATTCACATTAACGCTTGTTATGCTCATCCGATAACCTCCCGTTTAACTCTTTTGAAATGAAGCCTTTGCAATGCTGCTTTTGTTCCAAAAAAATATTGCTTTGGTAAATTTTCTGGTTCCAAATCTTTTATCAAGGCATCTAGCACGTCATTCGCATAATTGGTTTCTATCAATTCCTCTCGATAAGCATTGAGAATTGTAACAGTGTTTTCATCTGCCGTAGGGCCAATGACAATGTCATAGTCATGTGCGCTTTTATCCGAATCTCGATTTTTTAGAACAAAGCGCACCCATTCTCTATCCGCTTTCTGAAATACTTTTATTTTTAATTTCTCTGGATTATCCATGCAGCTATCATCAAACTCCAAATTATATCTATACGCATGATACACTTTCGTTCTATATTGTGGATCTCTTTTCTGCATCTTCGTTTCTCTTGCTTCGATAATATATTTGTTTCTTTTGGCAATATTGTCCGCATGTTTCTTTAGTGGGGTTGCATAAAACCCTTTCCCAAAATCTTTATACCCTTTCCCTTGAAAAACATCAATTTCTGCAATATCGTATATTGTCCCATGATATAAATCTCTCATTTAGACACCCTCCTCAATCGCATCCATATAGCTTTTCAAATCCTGTAAAATACCTTTGATGCCCATGGAATTATATTCTTCATAGCAAGTATCAATATAAGAAAGTAAATCATATCGCTCTAAAAGTTCACTGACTTTGCAAAAATCAATATTCCATTCCCGTTTCATACAGTTTGCAATTGTTATTTGCATATTTAATACATTATCTGTTCTAAGCATGGCAATTACCTCCATTCAATAGTTTTTTTCTGCATTATCTTCAAAAACTACTCCGTAAAGAATTAAATCCAATAAGACACCTCTTCCTGTAAGCACTGATTTTCGCCACTTTTGTAAATAGCATTCCTTTTATTCAAACTCAACATCCTCATTGACTATTTTATGAATATCAACTCTTGTCTGCACATCAATCTCATTGACCAGCCAGCCATTCAAGGTGCAGTTCTTGATAAATTCGTCAATTCTATTGACCCCGTTGATTTCCTTTAACGTAACGACAACGCCAAAACGAATCCCCATTCCATCGTTCGGATCCAATCTGTTATTTGTTTTGATTTCCATTCCCCAATTTTTGTTGAGGTATGACTTCTTGGGCTGCATCCTGTTTTTGGGTCTTTCCGCAATATATTTTACATTATCCCATTTCCGAAACCGCTCGCGCGCTTCCCCCTCCAACAAATAAAATCTTTCGCCGTTCAACAGTTCATCCTGATTCTGCTTATCCCCCTTAATATCCTCTATCTTGCCTTTATCATTAATCCTTCCAAAATGCAGATTCAATTCCGTATTCGTATAATCAACCCCCTGCACTCTATCACACATGGGAAAATAACACATCATTGCCCTTGCGATATAGGGATATTTGTCGTCCTTGATGGGAACCGGGAAATAATAATTATAGATATTCCACTTTTCACTCACGTCATATACCAGAAATTTAATCTCATCCTCCTTTGTGCGGACAATCTCATCTATTTTGACAGGCACGATGCCATGCCCATACAAAGCCACTTCTTCCGGTGTCGGATTTTCATTCCAGCCTCTTGCGGCATCAATCAGCATCGCTTTGGCGACTTCCCTATTCAAGCCCAAAACATCAATCAGGTAAGACAATTTGCGGGCAATCCAGGGCGCCGCAAACGAAGTACCTGCAACATTGGCTTCACCCAACGGCTCGCAGACCTTAATATATTGTTCTTCGCTGCCTCCATAATAACTGACATCCGGCTTTGCGAAAAAAGACAATGCCAGCCCCTTTCTCGCATACTTGGTTGACAGGCCGGTTTTCGTCACGGCATTTACTACTATACTGTTTATAGAGTCCGCAGGGGAACCTATTTTTACAACATCAGCACTAGGTTTGTTGGTTCCCGCAACGACAAAAATAACATCGTTTTCATATTGGATTTTGTCCAATACAGCGGCTTCCGCAGAAATAAAATTGTCATTGACTTCCTGATTGCTTCCAAGCGAAAGATTCCAGACTTTTATGTCCCTGTTGTTTGCAATAATCTCTTTGATCTGTTTCGTAATCGTAAAAGAAGAAAAGTTTGAGCCTGTCGCAACGCCAAAGTGGCGCACCCTGAATCTGCCGCATCCATCATCCAGCCAGGGATTCAGCCTTGCGCCATCTACAATGATAGAATCCACCGCCGTTCCATGGCGATAATCATCCTGATTTTTCGGCAGATTATCATCCACCATATCATAATATTCTACCCATTCGGCAAAATAAACGCGTTTATCAAATAAAGTGTCAATCACCCCTATCGTCGGCTCAATGGTCGGAGCAGGCATATGCAGCATCCCCTGCCGATATTCCTGCAAGAAGTCCTCCGGCGATAATTCCAGCAAATCTTCCGTTGCCATAGAAACCAGATAGGGTGCTTTTTCAAATAAAACCTGTAATTGACCTTCATCTAAAAACACTGTTTGATTATCTAATATCCTGCTCTGTAAAATGTCAATCCCGATATTTTTAAATAATATTTTTGTGTCTGTCCGCGTATTGTACAATGTGATAATGCTTTGCTTTAATTGACGCACGGCAATTTCCACCTCAAAATCTTCAATGTAGGAAACATCCGCGACTACTTGTTGAAAGGCGGATTTCATTATGGAAAATCGGGAGAATGGTATTTTATCTATGGTTCTTTTGTCGTCAAAAACAATCTTATCCAAGCCGTTTTGGAACTTCGCCTTAAGTACGTCACTTGTTTTGAAAAGCAGCTCTATGCTATTATCCAAATCTTCCATATCCAGAAAATAGGTAATGATATGTTTCGTTTTTTCCGGATTAAATTTGGCGCCAACAATCGCGTAATTGGAATTTTTCCCCTGAAACAGCCCTGCAATTCGATTGCTCTTTGCCACGATTTTATTATAATGAACGCTAATTAAGATTCCCTCAAAGGGTTTCTTTTCCTGCTCCCAAAATTCTTTAATCCGGCATATTTTATCTGCTAATTTCAGCACATGTTCACTTGTTACTATTTTTTTGCTATTCATGGATGCCCCGCCGCCACCGCCGGTTTTTGAGGCTTGGACAAACCGTTTGCCTTTTAATTCCAGCACGTTATTCATCGCTTTCTTCCTCCTTGCTCAACTTTCTGGACACGGCACTTTTAGATTCCCCTTTCAGTTTTTCTATTTCCCTCACTGTAAAACCTTGCGCATGGAGTTGTCCTATGTCCGTTTCTTCGATATTGCCTATCAGAGAATGATAAAGCCTCCTGAGATAATCATATTCCATATTTGCATCACTGAATGCCAAGGAGGTTTTGATGATGTTTTTCAATTCCCCCGGATAGGGCAAAGCGGGTGCCATATTTAATATTTTTCTGAATAGTCTGGTATCTTTGGATATGTTTTTGAAATTTTTAATGAAAGACGCAAAGTAATGTTCAGCAATTTCCGCCAAATCTTCCTGACTGTATCTGTTAAAATTAATCACTGCGTCAAAACGTCTAATCAGAGCCTTATCGAAATTAACATATAAATTTGTTGTCGCAATAATGGCTATTTCTTTGTTTAAATCTGTTAATCTGTCGAGTTCCCGCAAAATTGTGGAAGTGGCACGCCCCATTTCGCGCACGTCATTCCGATTGACCCGGTCTAACGCAATGACATCCAATTCATCAAACAAAATGACAGCTTTATCAGGGCATGGAATCCGATTGATTTCAGCAAAAACATCGGCAATATTTTTGTTGGTCTGACCTAATTTGCTGTCAATTAAATGCTCAAAATCAACGAGGTACAATGCCCTGCCAAGCAGCCTTGCGACATGCTTTGCTGCCTCTGTCTTGCCGCTGCCGGGCAATCCTTCAAACAGGAACTTATTGATGCCAATATTATGGCGAATGGCATTCATAATCCCTTTGATATCATTCGATATTTCTGTGGGCAAATTTAAAGGCTGCATTTCCCTGACATCTATCTGCTTCAAAAATTCGCTTTCAAAATCGCTGGCCTGCGGGACGTACAAGTTGGATTCCGATATCAATCCCATGATATATTCCGCCAATTGGCAATCGCCAATCGCATCAAAATATTTCGCTATATTTACGGCTTCATTTCTAAATGCATTCTCATTTCTTTCAACGTGATATTTTACCAGATTTAATATGTTTTGTTTCTTCACAAGAGCGCACCCCCATTTTTTATAGTATATCACATATCGGGACAAAGTGCTACTATTTTGGGACAAAATTTTCTCAGAAATTATTCCATAATCTTTTTTCAATCTGTGTTCCATTTTTTTACTCGTTTTCCACTTTCTTTCCCTCAATATCAGACCCCCAATCACTCCTATCAGACCGCCATAAAACACAAATCTTCTGGATATTGCTCCTCTGCTGGGGGCTGCCGATAAGCATGCAGTCCCTTCTTTTGCAACTTCCAATGAAGATTATAATTTAATTTTTGATAAACTGTACTCTTGAGGGCAGTTCTCCAGTCTTAGAAATCCATTCAAGCATCCCGTCATCTATGACAGAAATCACTCCCTCTGCATCACAAGGATTCCCTCCGCCTCCAACAGTGCCGTCTTCCCGCAGATACAAGTCTACATACACGCCCGAATAGAAAAGATCACCGTCTGCTCCTCCGCTGGTACTTTCCAAAGACCACGTCCGCCATGCATTACTGCCCTGTTGGCCGGATATCTCTATCCAGTACTTGTCTCCCTCAGGAGAAATATCCATCTGATATATATAAGCTGTATCTACCCATGTTCCAACAAACCCTGCACTATAGTCTTGGATAATTACATCGTTTCCCTCGGGTGCATTAGGAACCATTTCCTGTTCTGACTCATTAGAATCATTTTCTACGGTAGCCTCTATATTGCCCTCCGTAAAGACAGCCTTCGTTTGCGCAATATCGACTGCCTGGTCATCCTTCATATCGCCAATACGTTCATATTCCGCGCTTGCCTTAACATTTTCTTTCATTTGGGCTTTGTATCTAATTCCTACAATAGCCACTGCAACCGCAGCAATAAGAAAAGCTATCATGATTGCTTTCTTTCCGGCAGGATTCTCTGTTTTCCCGGAGAGTCCCAATCCGGCCAATAAAAGAACAATTGCAGTAACCCACCAAAAATACAGCGTCAAGGCAGTTAATATCATTCCCAGAAACAAGGACATAAGCAGCTCTTTCATCAGCCCTTTAGAAAGGCTAAAATAATACACTGTAAAAATCTTGTGATAAGTAATCCATACGCCTATCGTAAATGTCAAAAACAAAACTATTATGACTGTTCCACTCATATATTTCCCTTCTGCACTTTTGCTATGTTCTTTGCTTGGGTCTCATTACTTAATTCAAATAATGATTTTTTGTGCTATCTCGATTGCCTGTTCCAATGTTTCGGCATCGTCTAAGGCACGCCAAATATCTAACCTTTTTCTCGATAGGTATGGATGCAAGCGTTTCTTCCAGACTTGCCACATCTTTCACACAAATTGATTCATTGACTTTATTGTGAAAATTCCCGCACAAATTCCGAGTTATCTATTCGATATTTACTTCTGCTTTCATTATCCATATTGATATCCGGGGCAAAACTTACCACAAGGATATCCCTGCTTTCACTCTGCTTAATCTCCATCCTCCCCTTCAGAGGGTAATCCATGCTCTCACCTAACATTTTTCCATTTACATACTTCAAATCCATGTTAATATTTACAAAAGAACCATCATCCTCATAAAACGTCAATGCGGCCGTCCCATTCCCATCGGTTGTCTCCCATGACAGCGATAGGTAAACTTTGCCAGATTCCGTTCTCCATATTCCGGCATATGACCAAAAAGCACTGCTGTCCATAAAGGTTTTAAAATCTATTCCTCTTGCGCTCATGGAATATTCCATCATATTTCCTGTCAAAGCATTGCCAAGATATATCACATTTTCAATGTCTGCTACCATCCACTTCTCGCCATCGTTTTTCATTCTGATAGTGGCTTCGTATATATTGTCAAAGGGTTCTCCATATAAAAGGTATTTTTCAAACTTTTTGTCATCATTTAGTGCCTCATACACTTCCTCATATCCTGCCAAATCTGCGTTTGACAGTTTTTTGAACAGCGTTTCATAGTCTTTACTTTTAATTGAAATCGCACAATTCAATCCTGCATGAACTATCTCATACCGAACGCTGCGCATATCTTCAGCTAACACTTTACTAACATCCATATCCATTTTCTCAAATATTTCCGCTAATCCTTCGGTGCAGTTCACAAGATACGCATTGTCTGTATCTATGTATTTTTTTGCTGAAATATCATCTCCCGTCACAATCGCCCGGATATATTCGTTTAATGCCGCTTCTGCGGAACCGGCATCATATTTTTCCGTAATTCTTAACTGTTGTACGAAATGAATAGCGGTTTTTGTATAATACAGCAAATTGATATTCCACTTTGTGAGATTCCCTGTCAGCCAGCCTATGATTACATACAGGATAACCACGCCAATCACGCTTGATATCAGTTCTCCGATTGCCGCGATAATCCCTCCAAAAAATCCATGACTTTTTATTTTGGTCTTTGGCTGGGGATTCCGGTCGTATGGCGACACAGAAGTGCCTCTCTCGTCAGCTTTGTCAGAATCCTCAGTTTTCCTCTCATCAAAAGAAAACTGCTTATCATATTCAGCCCTCTTTTCTCTATCAGAAAGCACCTCATATGCCTGATTAATTTCAGCCATAATCTTCTGTGTTTCGTCCAAATCTCCGTTGTAAGAATCCGGATGATACTTTTTAACAAGTGCCTTGTAAGCCATCCTGATTACCTCATCAGAAGCATTTGTGGATATCTCAAGTAATTCATAATAATTCGTCATGCGTATCCCTTCTACTAATAATTAGTTCACAAATTCTCCCTTTTCAAACTTACCTTCATAAGATATAGTGCCATCAGACTTCCTGCATTTAGAAAGTCTGCCGCTTCCGCCTACATCAACCTCATCTATATAGCCTTCAAATTGAATGCTATTAGTTGCGATAATACATTCAACAAATAAGCCATACCCTTTAGTAACACCTTGTGCAGTCAATGATGTGTCAGAAATCTAAAAAATCAACCATAAGACTAACACGATTGGAAGACCAAAACGTAGAAAAATACATATGAGTCCGAATATAATATTGTACCCATCCATCATAGCTTCTATCGCTCCGCTCATTGATCCTTTCAGTGCATCATGAGTGACCAATTTAAACCAAATAATTAGCAATACAACCACCAAAATTACCTTTATCATATAGCACGTCTCCCCTTATCATAAATTGAGAACCTGTCAAAACAAGTGACCGGCTCATTTTTTGTGGCATAAATCCAAATCAGGCAAAAAAAATCGCAATAAAAAGCGCGAATGCAAGCGCAATCGCCGACAAGACAATGCCGCCAACCGCCAGCGCATGCTTCTTTGTCTTATCAGATATCGCAATAAAGCCAAACACAAGCCCCAAGATTTCCGGCACAAAAAACATTCCAAGCGTACAAACCGATAAGATTCCCATGGCCAAAGCAGCAATGCCCATACCTGACCTCGTCCGTACCCCATCAGACTGCGCCTGTCTTTCTGGTTTTTGAACCGCTTTTTTAGGCGGATGCCCTTCTTTCTCCTGTGGTGCAGGCTGGCGCGTTCCACATTCATCGCAAAAGATTGCCTCGTCTTCTAGTTCTACTCCACAACTGATACATTTTTTGCTCATTCTGATTTCTCCCCCTGGGTTTTCCCATACTTTATCTGTTGCCTCTCACAGCCCAATCTTTCTTCCACATGCCGAACAAAACTTTTTGCCCGGCTTGACAAAATTACCGCACTCCGGACACTTTGTAATTTGTACTTCTGCCGGCGCTGCTTCTGCTACTGTCGGTGCCGTTTTTGCCGCCGCCTCCACTGTCGGATCCGCTTCGCCCGTCTCAGCTTCCATCGTCTCTGCATCTTCTAACGATGCGGCTTCCACTGCCTCAATCCGTAAAGGATTTCCACATTTGGAGCAAAACTTCTTGCCGGCCAGAATCAACTCTCCGCACCTCGGACATGCCTCCGATTCCACCATCTCGCCACTATCTCTCAGAATCCTGCTGCAGGATGGGCATATTTTTTCCCCTGCAATCAGATGCGTCCCACAGACACAAATGACGGCAGGATGTAGAATCCGGAACATATTCTCCCTGTCCGCTGCAGAAATATTGACCAATATTCGAATTAATTTTTCTAACGTCTTTCCAAAAATAATCTGATCTTCCACTGCCATCTTTCTTTTGCTCAGATCGATTTGAATAGGTTCGCCTCCAACGATATCCACCGAGTACCTATTTTCTCCCAGACAGCGAATCCTCCCTAGCTCCTCTAACGGATGAGCCACATTCTCGCTGGAAAAAACACCCTTCGAGTAGATACGCAAATTGATATTGGTAAGCGCAACCCCAGTCTTGCCGTTGGATGATCGTCCGAAAAAGACAAGAACCAATTCCGAGTCAGACATGCCGGTCAACGAACGCACCGTTTTCTCTTTCTGCTCAAACGCGCCGATATGTTTCGGTATCTCTATCCATCCCTCATTCCATATTTCAGCTGGCAACATTTTCGTCAGCAGATGATACAGATTAGGATAGGCAAGCTCTGGTGTTCGCAGTTCTTTTTCCTTTTCAAACAGACTCTCGACCTGACCACGCATCGTCTCGCTTCCAAACTCCAGCGCAAGAACCTCCTGCCGTGTTTCCTCCCTAAAAACATCTTTCCCTTCCAGAAACCTGTAAAAGGCTGCATAATCATTCCTAACCGCCTGGGCACTTTCCCGATTGTAATACAGGCTGCCTTCCACTGTTCTCAGGCTGATATCCACTTCTTCCAGAAGCTTCCTGCACTGACTGATAACAGATATCTTTTCCTCCTCAAGATGATTGTCCGCACAATATTGTACCAACCAATCCAATGTTTCTCTAATCTGCGTTTCAATATTGACTGCGGCCTCCTTCTTATCAAAAGCCTGTTCATAAGCGGCACATTTTTTCGTAAACATTTCCTTTCCCATCTGTTCTACCGCTTCACTGATATACCCGTCCAGATTCCGCCCAAAAAAACCGGACATCTTTCTCAAATCTCCACTTTGATCCCCATAGTAATCCCAGATGCGCTGATAGATATCGCGGGAATAAGGATTCAGCGCAAGTGCTTGGACAATTTGCTGTTTTTTTGCCTTTTCCGGTATTTCCCCCGACATATAATTCTGAAAAATAGCTTCCGCCTGATCTGCCTCCGACACCGTGACAAACTTGAATCGAAGGTTTGTCTCCTCCGATATTGCCGTGCGGATCTCTGACTTTGCTGCTTTCGCACCTACAACATAGGCCTTTGCCAATATACTCTTATACCGATTATAGACCTCTGTCTTTTTAATGCTCGCAGAGATGCCTGAACCTACATTGCCGATGGAGTTAACCACTGAATGCCCAAGGCCGGTAGCCGCATTAAGTGCCCCGGCTTTCATTCCCTGCTTTATTTTGCTTCCCATCGTGAAGCCATATCCTACATATCTGCTTCGGCCTTGTTTTCTGGCCTTTCTGTACGCTTGCATCTGTGCCTGCTGGCCTTCAATGGCCGCAATTTCATCCATCATGGTGTCTCTGGAGTCATCAAAATCCTCGAAGCAATCTGACAGATATCCCTCTATCAGCATATTTTCATCAACAGAATAAACTCCTTGGTCCTTGATGATCTCCACCGCCTTTTTTGACAGCTCCCAAAGGAGGTTGAACAGAATCTCGTCGGCTTCTTCATAAACCGAAATGCAGTTTCCTTTCGAGGAATACCATTTCAGAAATATATCCTCTGCACCTGCAATCAGGCCATTCATAGATTTCTCCAGATAGCGCTCGTTTTCCATCTCTGTCGAGATTTTCAACTTTATACCCGCAATATTGTACTCTGTCATAATCCCTTTCCTCTGCCTTGCATTTTCCCATGTCAACCATGTCCTTGGTATATATAGCCCCGTTTCATAGCCTATGCTTTATCTTATACACTTTAGACTATTTCAATATATCACAACAGCCACTAAACTGTAAAGAGAATTTTAAACATTTTGAGGGGCTTTTATGAACACAAAGAAACAAGAAGTCGGCACTAGAATCCGGGAAACGCGCAAGGCTCAAAAACTCAGTCAGTTTGAACTTGCTGAATTATTGAATATTTCTCCTACGCACATGAGCGATATAGAAAATGGAAAGACAAATATCGGTCTCGATATCTTCATGCGAATCACTGAAATATTACAGGTCTCCGCTGATTGGCTTTTGCAAACCGACACCCCCGCCGTAAATGCCTTGCTTCTTCGGGAAGCATCTTCCCTTCTCTCCGACTGTTCTTCAGACGAAATACAGGCCCTCCTAAAAATCATGAAAGAAATCAAAAGCGTCCTTCTACAGACTGGCAGGAACCACTTTTTTGATAATCACGGATAACTGTGCCAAACCTTGTCCTTTTCATGGATTATAGCAGAACAAAATTAGACTCGTTGCTACTTGGAGAACGAGTTCCTCTTGTGATTGAGTTTCTATTTTCAGCAAACTTTTTTAACGCCCCTTCCATCCAGGCCAAACGCCCCCCGGAAAGATATTTTTCAACGTACCGTGCCGGTACACAAGTTATCTTATCGGATTCTTGTAGTGGAACCCTCCGCAATCTGCTCAATTACACGTCCATCTTCACCAATCCAAATAAACATATCATAGAGAGGGGTATTGTTGTCATACCAAATACAGGGTATGATATAGTATGTAAAGCCCTTGGCATTCTTCGCGGCATTCTCTTTCAGCCTTTTACGGGCATTCACCAAGACATACGGATCATCGTCCGTTTCCCCTATCTGCATAAAAAAATACATTAATTCATTAGAAGCAGCACTTCTCTGGTGTTCCGTGCCTTTCAAAATGCGGAAGCCCTTCTCCTCAGGGTAGAGCTCTTTGACAAGATTGGTTGCCGCTTCCAGGCTTTTCACTTCGCCGCCCCCCGAACTGTTTCCTGTGCCGCTCACGCCGCCCGAACTTTTTCCTGCGCCGCTGATAGCACTTGCGCCGCCTATTCCCAAGAGCAAAAACAACACGCAAACCGCAGCGATCACAATCTGGTTTTTCCGGCTTAAGCTGCGCCATTTGCCCTGCGCTTTCCCTATCTGCTCCTTTCCTTTTGCCATTGCCCTCGCCGCTGTCGGACCAGCCTGCAGTTTCTCAAACGCTTTCGTCACGTCCGCATTGGCCTGCAGCTTCT
>QLIP01107127.1_pt1 | contig 12238 bp, 15 predicted proteins | sample 1769771 | NCBI WGS metagenome assembly QLIP01 (sample SAMN09428762, study PRJNA476227) | Gut metagenome, whole genome shotgun sequencing project. | isolation source: cecum | host: Rhizomys sinensis | place: China: Jinsha town of Minqing, Fujian Province | collected 2013-09-23
AGAATAAATCCGAACAAATTCTCCGGCTTAAAATTAACAAGAAATTTTTAAACACGCTCTTAAACACGCTAAATACAATGGTAAAACATATAGTCAGCTTCCAGCTTACAGGCACTCCCGAGGAGCGACTCGAAGTGGCCCGCAAGTTCAAGGCCGCTCTCGAAGCTCTGCCTGAAGTAATCGAGCCACTCCAGTCGATTGAAGTGGGTCTCAATGAAAATCCCGCCGAGACATGGGATGTGGTGCTTACAGCCACTCTCCCCACTATGGCCGACGTGGAAGTATATGCCAAGCACCCCGCTCACGTGGCAGCCGCCGGTCTTCTTGCCGGGCACAAAGGTAACCGCGCATGCGTGGATTATATAATCTAAACACGATCTAAGATTATGGCAGCAAAAGTTGGAGATACCGTCCGCTTTCTCAACTCGGTGGGTGGTGGTATTGTGACCCGTATCGAAGGCCAGATAGCCTATGTGGACGATGATGGCTTTGAGACTCCCACACTTCTGCGCGAATGCGTAGTGGTGGGAGGCGGTGATTCGTTCTACAAGCGCGAAGAGCCCAAATCCAAGACGGCTCCTGCCAAGCCATCGGCCCAGGCACCTTCGAAGGAAGTGGTCATCGCCCCTCAGCGACCCAAGCCCGAGCCCGTGCGCGAAACTCCCGAGGGCGAAAAACTCAATCTCGTGCTCGGATTTGAAGCGGCCGACCTCAAGCGATTGAGCGACACTACCTTCGATGCATTCTTTGTCAACGACTCCAACTACAGTCTGTATCTGACCGTTGCAACACGTCCCAACGAAGACGATAAGTGGCAGTTGCGTTTCGGCGGTCTCATCGAGCCGGGAATGCAGGAATTCCTGTTTGAGCTCACCACAGAGATGTTGCCCGAAATTGACCGCATTGCCGTAAAAGCCATCCCTTTCAAGTCGCACAGCTCCTTTGCTCTCAAAGAAACCATCGACTTTGAACAGCGACTCGACGCCACCAAGTTTGCGCGCCTGCACTGCTTCAATACCAATCCTTATTTTGAGGGTAAGGTTCTTGCGATAGAAATCGTTAAGGACGATGTCCCCGTGCGCAGGCGTGCCGTCGACGCTCTGGCACTCACAGAGGCCATGCAGCAGAAAGTACGCGATGACCGCCGTGCGTCGAAGCCTGTATCGAAAGTGTCGAAAAGTTCCAAGACGACACCCGATTTTCTTGAAATAGACCTTCATGCCGGCGAGCTGCTCGACAACCTGAACGGACTGTCCAAAGCCGATATACTCAATTATCAGATAGATACATTCCGCAAGGTAATGGATCAGAATCTGCAAAATATCGGTGCTAAAATAGTGTTTATACACGGTAAGGGCGACGGCATACTGCGTTCGGCCCTCATGAAGGAACTCAATCATCGCTACAAGGGGCACGATGTGGCCGACGCTTCGTTTAGAGAATATGGCTTTGGTGCAACCCAGGTAACAATCAAAAACGTAAAGCGATGATACTCTGCTTCTCGGGAACGGGCAATTCGCTCTTTGTAGCCAAGGAGCTCTCAAGTCTTTTGGGCGATGAAGTGATAGAACTGCCCGTTGCCAAGGGTGCAAAAGTCCAGTTGACCGAGGGCGACAATCGCGTGATATGGGTGTTCCCGGTCTATTCATGGGGTATTCCGCCTGTTGTCGACAAGATAATACGTAACATCCAAGTGCCAAACGGTCATAAATACTGGCACTTTGCCGTGATGACCTGCGGCGACGATGTGGGGTTTGCCGACAGCACTTGGCGCAAGTCGCTCACTCGGCGTGGATGGGTGGGACGAGATGCCTACTCCGTACAGATGCCCAATACTTACGTGCTTATGAAGGGTTTTGATGTGGACCCGGTAGATGTAGCCGTAAGCAAAGTCAATGCAGCCCCGGCAAGAATAAGGTCGATAGCGGAATCGCTTACGGCAGCGCAACAGCGCGATTGGGGCAATCCGCTGTATGCCAGCGATGTGGTGCGAGGGCGGTTTGCGTGGATAAAGACGCGAATAATCTATCCGTGGTTTAAGCGCTATGCCATGTCGCCCAAATTTTTCTATCCGAATCAGGAGTGTATTGGCTGTAAAATATGCGCTAAAAACTGTCCGCTTGGCAATATTACCATGGCCGACAAACGTCCGCAGTGGCACGACAACTGTGCATTGTGCCTGCGTTGCTATCATATCTGCCCGCGCCATGCTGTGAGCTATTCCACAGTAACGCGCGGTAAGGGTCAGTCGAGATGGATGATAAAAAGTTTAGCGTGCAAAGTGTAGGAGGTACTACACTTTTACACGCTAAATCTTAAATCTTTAAAAATTCAAGCGCTAAACTCTAAACTTTAGTAAGCCAAAGACAAGCCCAGTTTTCGCGGTCGGAGTGGCCTTCTGTTACAAGGCCGTGACGTGAGGCAGCTTCTTCTACAATAGGAATATCCTCGGTGTAAAAGCCACTGAGCAGCATAGTGCCGCCCGATACGAGATGCGAAGCGTAACGGTCGATGTCGCCGGTGATTACGTTGCGGTTGATGTTGGCAATGAATATGTCGGCGGGAGCAACGTCTTCGAGTGCAGAGGCATCGCCGAGAATTACCTTGATTTCTTCGTGGCCGTTGAGTTTAACATTTTCAACGGCATTGATTTGCGCAAATGGGTCAATTTCGATAGCTGTAACGGGCAACGCTCCGCGCATGGCGGCGAGGATGGCCAGAATACCTGTACCTGTGCCCATGTCGATAACGGAGCGGCCGCTGAGCTCGCGGGTGAGCAGTTGGTCGAGTATGAGTGATGTGGTGGAATGGTGTCCGGTGCCAAATGCCATTTTGGGGTCGATTACGATGTCGAATTCGGCCTGCGGTATGTCGGTGTGGAAAGAGCTGTGCACCACACACTTATTACCGATGACGATAGGTTTGAAATAGTTGCGTTCCCACTCCTCGTTCCAGTCGCGACCCTCAATTACGGAGTGTGACAACTGCATGTCGCAGTCAAACGGCCAGTCGGTAAGAGCTTCTTTTACAGCATCTTCGTTCCAAAGGGCGGTTTGCACATAGGCAGTTAAACCAAAATCGTCGGGTACAAAACTTTCAAACCCCACTTCGCCAAGCATAGCGGCGAGCAGGTCGGTTGCATCCTCGCCCGGCATGGGCTCGAGGTTTATGCGGAGTTCTACGTAATCGTTCATAGTCGTAATTTTTCTGCAAATATAGCGAAAAATTATGACTTTGCCGAATCTTTCTTTTTGAACAGTGGCGACAGCTTGCGGTACAACTGTGTGGCTATGACGGCATAGTCCACATAATTGAGGGCGGAGAGCAGTCGTGAAAAAATAGACGGGCTCATAGAAAAATTGCCGGCGCGCATGCGGTCGGAACGTTGGGCCAGTCGGTCCTTCTCCACTTCGAGGCGTGCCAGTGTAAGGGCACGTTCATAGGCAATCTGCTCAAGCGTGTATCCGCCCCAGGTGAGGTGTGATGGTTGAGGTGCGTTATTCATTTCTTGTCGGGAGGAGTTATGAGAAGTTTGGAAATGAAGCGGGCGGCCGGATCGATGAAGAGTCGCTTACGGAAGATAATGAGTAACGCTAAAACTACGGCATAAAATCCTGCAACATAGAGGTATGCGGCAACTTTAGCTACAGTCGTGGCAAGCAGGTGTCCAACTCCTATGGAGATGAAAATCAACACCATAGTTCCGCAGACAGTAAGCACGGCATAGAAGGCCATGCCCGACAGTAATACGGTGAGCTTTTCGGCGGCAGTGAGTCGGGCGTAATCGATATTGAGTGTTATAAGTCGCTTCACGCTATCAATTAACGCGGGAAAACCTTCGGTTTTGGTTTTATCGTTCATAGGAAGTAGGTTAAATGTTTGATTCATAGACTGTCTATGAATCAAACATTAATTAAAGTTTTCTTTCTTCGATTTCTGTGGCAATCATTTCCACAAATTCGTTGACATTGTCGGCAGGTATGATGCCGCGCTTCATGAGAAGAGCCTTAATGCGAGCGCGAAGATCTTCGCCCGATTCGGGAGTGAGAAGCGCAGCGGCTGCAGCCCCAACGAGGGCGCCGCCAATAAAAATAGCGAGACTTTTTTTCATCGTTATTTAATCGACATTTCAGCTTTTTCGATTACGTCTTCGATTTTTTCGGCGATTTCGTCAACTTCGGCATCCTTTACGAGAGGGCAGTTGTCCTTAATAAAGTTTTTGATGTTGCGACGAGTTACAGAGCCTTTTTCGGGAGCGAGAAGGAGAGCGGTGGCTGCGCCTACGAGTGCGCCGCCTACAGCGGCGAGTGCGAGATGGAGAGCTTTCATTTTTGTGTGTGAATCTTTTTATGGTTGATAAAAGTTAGTTTTACCAAAACAACACCAACGAGGCCATTTTGTTCAAACAATGAAAAATGGCCGAAAAATGGTCAACTTTTTAGGGATTTAACCAATTTTTTTTGTTTAAAACTATAATATTTAAATGAAAATAGTTAATTTTGCGTAGCGAATAACCGCGAGAAACGACAGAATGAACATTCAAGCCATATTGTTTGACCTTGATGGAGTGCTTGTAGACACCGAAGGAATCTACTCCGACTTTTGGTCGGAGATGGATGCTTTGTATCCTACAGGTACGCCCGATTTTGCACAGGTTATCAAAGGAAGTACATTGCCCAAGATACTCGATACATATTTCCCCGACCCCAAGGTGCAGCAAGCCGTGAGGCAACGCCTTGACGAGCAGGAAAGAGGTATGGAGTATCGTTTGTTTGACGGCGTACTGACCATGTTGCAGAATCTTCGCGACAGTGGCGTGCGCACGGCAATCGTCACGTCGAGCAATATGCCCAAAATGAACCATCTGTTTGAGTCCCATCCTCGTCTGCGTGAGTTGATAGATACTTTGATTACCGACGAAGATGTTACGGTATCCAAACCCGATCCGCAAGGCTATCTGCTTGCGGCCAGTAGACTTGGAGTTGAGCCACAGAATTGCGTGGTGGTTGAGGACTCAATGGCCGGTATTGAGGCAGGAAAGCGTGCAGGCGCGGCAGTGGTGGGCGTAGCCTCCACATGCGGACGGCAAGCCGTTGAAGCCGTGGCCCATGTTACGGTAGATGCGATACGTGAATTAAACCTAAACTTTTTGAGAAACACTTTTGTTTTGTAAGAGGCGATTGATTGCCCCTATGCATTTAAAACCTTATGAAGAAGAAACTCCTACATAGACTTAGTCACAGCCAACTTTTTGAGAGATTCGTTAAAAGTCCGAGTCCAAGATTTCTGGTACTGGCAGTTGATTTACTCATCGTTGTAATTAGTTGTTTGATAGCATACAGCCTTCTGCCTGTGCCCGACTATGGAGTAACACATGCGTCGCACGTTGCGTTGTGGCAGGCAGTGTTGATTATTGCAGTCTATGGGGCTCTGATGCCGGTTATCAAATCGTACAAGTATATAGTGCGCCTGTCGGTGGTAGAGGATATGTATCGCATTGTAGCACTTGTGGCGAGCGCCACTTGCGTGCTTTTGCTCATATCTCTGTTTACAATGGGAATCAACGGTGCGCCGCTGTGCTCTGTGTGGCATATATGCCTGATAATGTTCATAGTATTTACGTTGCTTATGAGCCTGCGTCTGGCAGTAAAGTATCTTTTCAGGCTCATTCAGGGCTCCCGCAACAATAAGATTGCAGCCATAGCGCTTGGCTCGTCGGTCAATTCACTGACGTTTGCAACAGCTCTCAACGCCTACCCCAACAGCCAGTATAGAGTTGTGGCATTGCTTACACTCTCACCCGACCTCTCCACTACCTCTATCAATGATCTGCCTGTATATCAGTATAATCCCGACACTATTGCCGAAATTTTCAAGGAATATGAATGTTCCAATCTCATATTCCCGTCGGGCCAAATCAAATTTATTCGCGAAGAAGCTGCCGACCACTTCCTGCAGCATAACATTGCAATGCATGTCTATACACAGGTGTCTGATGTCAATCCCAAGGCACAGACTGCAGGCTCGGTGCGCAGCATTAAGATTGAGGACCTGCTTGGGCGCGATGTTATAAAGCCAGATACAACAAAAGTTGAAGAAGTAATTCGTGGCCAAGTGGTGATGATTACCGGCGCGGCCGGCTCCATCGGCTCTGAGATAGTGAACCAGATAGCATCACTCCAAGCCTCCGAGATTGTGCTCGTGGACCAGGCCGAAACACCTATGCACGAGTTGCAACTCGCCATGGAAGCCAATCACCCCGACACTAAGATTCATCTGTTTATTGCAGACGTGGCCAATGCAGCACGAATGGAAATAGCTTTCAAGAAATATCGCCCCAGATATGTGTTCCACGCCGCCGCCTACAAGCACGTGCCCATGATGGAGCGCAATCCGTCGGAGGCTATACTTACCAATGTGCTTGGTACCAAGAATGTGGCCGATCTCGCTATCAAATATGAGGTGGATAAGTTTGTAATGGTTTCGACCGACAAGGCTGTTAATCCCACCAACGTGATGGGCGCTTCCAAGCGCATCGCCGAAATTTATGTGCAGAGCCTCTTCTTCCACAACAAGAAGAAGACCGATCGCCCCGTTACACGCTTTATCACAACCCGATTTGGCAACGTGCTGGGGTCTAACGGCTCGGTTATACCATTGTTCCGCAAGCAGATAGAGCAGGGAGGTCCGCTCACTGTGACTCACCGAGACATAATCCGTTACTTCATGACCATTCCCGAGGCCTGCTCGCTCGTGCTTCAGGCAGGCACAATGGGCAACGGCGGCGAAATATATGTGTTTGACATGGGCAAACCGGTTAAAATCTACGACCTCGCCACACGCATGATTTCACTGTCCGGTCTCCGTCCCGGCATCGACATCAATATCATCGAAACCGGCCTGCGTCCCGGCGAAAAACTGTATGAAGAGTTGCTCAACGACAAGGAAATGACCATGGCCACAAGTCATAACAAAATTATGGTGGCCCGCGTGCGTCAGTACGACTTCGGTGTTGTGTCCGAGCACATTGAAACCTTACGCGACCTTACTCAGAAGGGCAACTATCATGATATCGTGGCCGAAATGAAGCGTATCGTGCCCGAATTCCACTCCCGCAACTCGCAGTGGGAACAAGTGGACAAAGAAATATCCAATTCCGAAAAAATCAAAGAAATTACACAACTGTGAAGAATATTAAGATAATACTCGTGTTTGCGCTCTGCGCACTTGCCGGCCTGCAGGTATCGGCCATCAATCCTTTTAAGAAAATAGGAGGTATTGCCAACTCGCTCACTTCGAGCTCAAAGTTTGAGCTCGAGTCGCTCGACGGTCTGTGGCACTACGAGGCACCGGCTGTGTCGCTCAAGGGCGAAGGTACGCTGTCTGACGTAAGCGGCGCCGCGGCTTCGGTTGCAGTCGAAGAAAAAATCAAGCCATATTACGAAAAGCTTGGTATCAATACCATGATAATGGCTTTCCAGCACCAGGACAGCCTCAGTCAGTTTGAAATCTCAATCCGAGGTATGATATTTGGCGGCATGGTGAGCAAAAACGACGATACCGGCATCATGACATTCCACTTCAAGGCAGTAGGTGGTATCCCCGTTGGCTCAGTATCGGCCAAGGCCAAGAAAGGCGTGGGCAATACACTCAGTCTTACTTTTGAAGCCACCGGCTTTGTACAACTGCTCACCCGCGTGGCCTCGGTTGCCGATGCCAATACAGCCAAGGCCCTCGAAGCTATACTCAAAACCTACAAGGAAATATATGTGGGCGCACGTCTCAAACGCGCCGGTGAAGCAAGTTTTCAAGAAGGACAATAATGCCCCTCATAGCGAGGATTAAAAGAAATATCAGGCTCGTAATTTTTCGTTACGGCCTGTTTTTGCATCACTTTGCAAGGACCATCGAGGTGTGCGGCAAGACTATAAGTGTGCTTGCGGTGCTCTCGGCGCTCACTTGCATTGTGAGCTTTGTGCTCCTCGCCGGATACGACCATCAGCCATCCGACCGCAACTTACTGCACGGGCTTATCAATACGGCACAGACTGTATTTGCAGTGCAGGTGGTGTATAACCTGGTGTTCAAATTCAAGTCGCAGGTAAAGACAAGTCCGGTGGTTAAATTTTTTACCGACGCGGCTATTCTTTCCACAGGATACACTTTGGTTTTTGCACAGCCGGCCCATCCGGTATTTCCGTTGTTGTCGCACCTCATCTACAGCCGGTGGTACATCAACATAGTCCTGCTGGCATATTCAGTGATGGAATGCAGTCGAGCTGTAATGGCCATAACAGCCCGACGCACCAATCCCTCGCTTATGCTGGCAGTCAGTTTCCTGTTTTTCATACTGATAGGTTCATTGGCACTGATGTTGCCAAAGTGTACGGTGCACCCCATAAGTTACGTCGATTCACTCTTCATGGCCACATCGACAGTGTGCATCACGGGTCTCACCACACTCGACGTGTCGTCGACATTTACGCCCATAGGTCTTACTGTCATGGCTGTTCTCATACAGATAGGCGGTATAGGCGTGCTGACATTCACGAGCTTTTTTGCGTTGTTTTTCAGTGGCTCCACCTCGGTATACAATCAGCTCATGATTCGCGATATGGTCTATTCCAAATCGATGAACGACCTGATTCCAACTTTAATTTATATCATAGGCTTTACACTTACAATCGAAGCTATCGGGGCAGTGGCAATATACTTCACTATTCCTGCAACTCTGGGACTTACGGACTATGAAAAACTGGTCTTTGCAGCGTTCCACTCTCTCAATTCATTCTGCAATGCCGGATTTTCCTGCCTGCCGCAGGGGCTCTCAAACCCCGCGCTCATGACCCCCGGGCAGGCATTCTTCAACATTACATCGGTGCTCATTCTTGCCGGTGCGATAGGATTTCCAATCCTTGTCAACTTTAAAGACATAATCTTCGGACGGGCAAAAGCAATGTGGGACCATCTAAACGGACGTAGAACCGACATACCTCTCCATCTATCCGACCTTAACACCAAACTCGTACTGGTCACAACATTCTCCATTCTTATCGTAAGTTCGGTGGCCTTCTTTGCGCTCGAATATTACAACACCCTCGACGGCATGTCGCTGTGGCAAAAAGTGTCGCAGTCTGTATTTAACTCGCTTGTGCCGCGAAGTGCCGGATTTAGTTCGGTCGATCCGGCCGACTTCCTGCCCATAACCCTCATCATAGTCATGATACAGATGTGGATAGGCGGGGCCTCGCAGTCGCTCGGCGGCGGCATAAAAGTAAATACAATAGCCACAATATGGCTCGACCTGCGATCTGTAATCACCGGCAGCAGCCGCACGTGGGTCTACGACCGATGCGTGTCGCTACCCTCTGTGAGACGCGCCTATACAGTGCTGGTGCTCTCCATCCTTTCGTTTTTCGTATTTCTCGGCGTGCTCATCTACTTTGAGCCGGGGATGTCGCTCAAAGCAATTCTCTTTGAAACTGTCTCTGCAGTATTTACAGTTGGCTCATCGCTCGGCATCACCGCCGAGCTGTGCGACGCATCCAAATTTACGCTCTGCGCAGCCATGCTCCTGGGGCGCGTGGGCATAATATCCCTCCTTACAGGCTTTTTTACACACCATCGCGACATTTCCGACCTCCTGCCCGAGGACAATGTCATAATCAACTGATTATATATGAGATACCTTATTATCGGACTTGGTATTTACGGTGCCAACCTCGCCCGCGACCTCGTGGCACAGGGTCACGAAGTAATCGGCGCCGACTCTAATCGCGTGACAGTCGATGCGATAAAAGATTATATTACAACAGCCTACGTTATCGACACTTCAGAGGAGTCGGCTCTCGGTGTGTTGCCATTGCGCAATGTCGACGTGGTTATTGTAGCCATCGGCGAAAACTTTGGCGCCTCGGTCAAGACAGTTGCCCTGCTTAAAAAACTTGGCGTTAAAAACATATATGCCCGCGCCATCGACCCCCTGCACGAGGCAATCCTTGCCAGTTTTAACGTGGCCCGCATTCTGCGCCCCGAGCAACGCGCCGCCCTCGAACTCACTCACGAGATGGCACTTGGACGCGATGTCGAAGCCCTTCAAATAAGCAAGGACGACTATGTGCTCAAATTTAAGGCACCTCATTTCTTCGTAGGACTCACATACGGAAGTGTGAACCTTGCTCACAACTATGGCCTGCAGCTCGTAATGGTGACACGTCCCGTGGAGCGCGACAATATTATGGGTGTCAGACACACAGCCCACGAAAGCCTTGACATTACACGCAGCGACGAGACTGTCCTCGAGCAGGATATATGGGTGGTGTGCGGCACGCTCCGAGCCTATCGCACAATGTACAAGCGCATAAACTAAGTGAGTGCAACTATTTTGTATTAAAAGTGCAAAATAATTGTTGCACTATTGAAAATATTTTGTAACTTTGCAACGGACTAAGTGCTACACTAATACCCTGACATTATGAAGAGCTTTAGGATAATTGTATTGGCAGTCATTGCAGCAGCAGGCGTTGCAACATTGCAAAACTGTGGCTCTCGCCACTCAGACACGCGCCCCGTGCTGGTGGTTAGCGTCGAGCCCCAACGACAAATACTCGAACAGCTTGCCGGCGATAAATTTAGAATCGTCACAATGCTCCCCAACGGCGAGAATCCCGAAACATTCGACCCATCGCCGGCTCGTCGAGTCGATATCGAAAACGCTAAGGCTTACTTCTCAACAGGTCAACTCGCTTTTGAGAAAAACCTTAGAATGACATCCAAAAATCCTTCCGCATTTGTCGACACATCCCGTGGTATCAATCTCATCTATGGCACGCACTGCAGCCACGATGATCATTCGTCATTTCTCGGAAGCGACAACCACGCACAGCACTCGCATGCCAATGTGGCCGATCCGCACGTGTGGGCATCGGTCAAGAATGCACGCATAGTTGCCGAGGCCATGACTCGTAAGCTTATTGAGATCGACCCCGACAATACATCTATATATAAAGAGAATCTTAAGGCCTACCAGCACCACGTCGACTCCCTCGACCAGGCCTTTACTGCTACAATAAGCGGCATCGAGAATCCGGCATTTATGGTGTGGCATCCATCGCTCACATATTTCGCCCGCGATTACGGGATTGAACAGGTGGCCATGACCGACAACAGCAAGGAAGCGACTCCGAAGTCGCTCGGAAATATTTTGGACAAAGCCAAAGACTCCGACGTGCGCATATTCGTGTACCAACCGCTCGTAGACAACCGCGAGGCCGAAATGATATACACCGGCATAGGCATCGACACGATAAGCTACAACGGCCTTGCCTACGATTGGGAATCACAACTATCCAAAGTAATAAATGTCATTGCCCGAAAATAGCAGTCAGCACTGGGGTGGGGCATGTTGCCATCATCCGCAGCCAGTGGCCGTAACACTCAATGTGTGCGACCACCCACTGCTCACGCTCAGTAACATAGGCATGACACGCAGCGGTCGCAATGTACTCACAGATGTAAACCTCTGTATAAATCGTGGCGATTTTGTTGCAATCACCGGCCCAAACGGCGGTGGCAAGACAACACTTCTCCGTATAATACTCGGTCTTCTCAAGCCCACAACCGGTCAGGTAATATTCAACGGAAGCAAACCTACTATCGGATACCTGCCGCAGAAGAATTTGATTGACTCGCAATTTCCGCTAACAGTTCACGAAGTGGTACAATCCGGATTGCTCGGCACCCACGGCTTAAGCAATGCGGAGCGTCGTCAGCGCACCATCGAGACAATAGAGCGTATTGAGCTCCAAAAACACGCACAGAATTCAATCGGACAGCTTTCCGGTGGCCAGCTGCAACGTGCACTCCTCGGAAGAGCCATTATATCTCGCCCCGACCTATTGGTACTCGACGAACCGCTAAGCTATATCGACAAGCATTTCGAAGCACATATATATAGACTCCTCGCAGAATATGCCCCCCATTGTACCACACTTCTTGTGTCGCACGAAATGAGTACAATCGACTCTATGGCCAATCGCCACTGGCTTGTCGACAATACAATCACAGAATGTTCGGCTCCACATCACTATATTACCACTCCTTGCGATTGGACTCAAGAAAAAAATATATAGAAGTGAAATTCGAGAAAAGGGTAGAAAAGGTTCAAAAAAACGATTTTACAAACGTTTGTAAATCAAGCATCTAACAAATTTTTATGTTTTACAGCATAAAAAAGATG
>QLIP01009112.1_pt1 | contig 12218 bp, 9 predicted proteins | sample 1769771 | NCBI WGS metagenome assembly QLIP01 (sample SAMN09428762, study PRJNA476227) | Gut metagenome, whole genome shotgun sequencing project. | isolation source: cecum | host: Rhizomys sinensis | place: China: Jinsha town of Minqing, Fujian Province | collected 2013-09-23
TCCATCCTCTTTTTCAGAGCCATACTCCAGCATCCCGCCGATCATCTTATAGACGTGTTCGAAATCGTTCTCTAAATCAAATCCCGTCCTGTTACGCAGCAGCAGCCAGACCGCCCCCGTACATACCGCCCCGATCAGTACGGTAAATACGGCGGGAATCGCTATCATTAAAATATTCGACCAGAACAGACGTTTTTTAATAGTCATATTTTCACCTGCTTTCCTTTTCCCTGCCCACGTTCTACGGGGATGTGCACTTCGCTTCGCTTCGGCGCGGTACAATGTCTATCGACATTGTACCATGACAAAAGCCGCAATGTATAAACTAACCATAAACTGACGGGCAATATCTCACGATGCTGTGGAGGACAGCCAGGCAGGCGTAAGATGGGACGAAAATGGGAACAAAGTAAGCTATGATAACATTCAGTTAGAGCCCGATAGGGGCGTCGATTGAAAGTCTGCAAATAAAAAGCCAAGCAGAAATTTATGAACTTTGGAAATTTTTCATCAGCTGCTCCACTTCGGTTTTTGACGGCATGACGCGCAGTGCCCCTTTTCTTGTCGTTACAATGGAGGCTGCCGCATTGGCAAATGCCAGCATCTGGCACAGGCTGTCTTTTGTGAGGCTGGCAAGGCCATGCTCCAATATATGATGCAGGCATGACGCGCCAAAAGTATCGCCAGCCCCTGTCGTTTCAATCGTGCCTTTTTGCAGGAACGGTGCCGCCTGTGCGCATAAGTCCCCGTAATAAGCCCTGCTGCCATCCCTGCCAAGGGAAAGCAGGATGAGCGGGATATTGTACTGTTCTTTTAGCTTTTGGATTCCCGCATCAAAGTCCATTTCCCCGGTAAACCACTGGATCTCATTGTCCGATATTTTTAACACATCGCACTGCGAAAGGCCGTAGGCTGTCTGTTTTTTGGCATCATCTAAAGACCTCCAAAGCGGCGGGCGCAGATTCGGATCAAATGAGATGAGTGCCCCGTTTTCTTTTGCAACGCGGATGGCCTTTTTTGTTGCTGCGCGTACTTTCTCATCCGTCATGGAAAGCGTGCCAAAATGGAATATTTTCGTATCTGCCAGCAGTTTTTCATCTACTTCTTCTTCTGTCAGCATCATATCCGCGCCGGGATTGCGGTAAAAAGAAAAGTCGCGGTCGCCGTCTGGCGCAGTATGCACGAGGGCAAGCGTCGTATGGACTTTTTCATCCATGCGAAGGTTTCTTGCATCAATGCCCGCTTTTGTGATAGCGTCTTTTAACTGTCCGCCAAAAAAATCTTTTCCGACTTTTCCGATGAATGCCGTGCGCCGCCCTAACTTTGCAAGCATCGAAAGAACGTTGCAGGGCGCACCCCCCGGATTTGCCTCAAACAGGGGATTACCCTGTGCGCTTATGCCATTTTGCGTAAAATCAATCAGCAGTTCCCCTAATGCCACTACATCAAATGTTTTTGTATTGTCCATTGCCATACTCCTTTAGCTTGCATCAGTCTGTTTGTTTTAACAGATAAAATCCATACCCGGGCAGTGCGGTATCTGCAGCTGCCATTTTCTTTCCTGTCAATAAATCTTGATAGCTGCCGTTTGCGCCGGCAACCCGGGCAGTCTTGCCATACTCGCTGAAATTAAACAGGCCGATAATTTTATCCCCGCCATAGTACCTTCCAATGCAGAGTATGGCATTGTCCCCTGTGTCCATCGTCCATGCGTCTGCGTCCGTCATGAAGGCTTTTTCTGACCGGCGTATCTGTTCGAGTTTGTGTAAGCCTTGGAAAATCCTGCCTTCCACAGTCGTACTGTCAGTCCTGTTTTCCGCCAGCTTCCAGTTTAACGTGCTGCGGTGGATATAGCGGGAATCTGCCGCCTTATTCGGATTATTTTTGTAGGTGTAGTCGTTGACCTGGCCAATTTCGTCGCCGCTATAAAGCACCGGAATCCCAGACTGCATAAACATATAGGCATGGAGCATCAAATCAAGGCGGATAGCCTTTTCCATCGCCTCGGCATCCTGCTCAAACCCTGCCTTTTCCACGCCGCACATCGATGCCGTCGTAGCGCAAAAACGTGCGTCGCCCGTGACAGGGTCCGCATTGTAAAGCTCGCCCCGGCTGCAGCTGTTTTCTGTATAGCCTTGGAAATAGTCGTTTAGGTAAGCCTTGTGGCTGCGCTCACCGATGCCGTCAAGCATCAATGTGCCATAATCAAGCCCCCAGCCGATATCATCATGGCAGCGCAGATAATTTAAAAAGACATAGTCCTTTGGCAGTGAGTTTACGATGTCAAGCTGTCTTTTTAAAAGCCGTACATCCCGTGTCGCAACGGTGTGCCATGTCGTTGCCATTGTCGTTACATTATAGAGCATGTGGCATTCGGGCTTTTCCAATGTCCCAAAATACGGCGCCACTTTTTCCGGCTCCATGACAACCTCGCCAAGCAGCAGCACGCCCGGGCATACAATCTCGCCTATCATGCGCATCATGCGCACGATCGTGTGTACTTTTGGCAGGTTGCGGCAAGAAGTCCCTAACTCTTTCCATATGTACGGCACGGCATCAATGCGGATAATGTCAATGCCCCTGTTGGCAAGATAGAGGAAATTGTACATCATCTCGTTAAAAACGCGTGGATTGCCATAATTTAAATCCCACTGGTACGGGTAAAACGTTGTCATTACGTAATGTCCGGCATCCTCAAGCCATGTAAAGTTGCCGGGTGCCGTCGTCGGGAAAACCTGCGGCACGGTTTCTTCGTATGCCTGCGGTATGCCGGCATTGTCAAAGAAGAAGTAGCGGCTCATATATTCGCCTTCGCCAGCCCTTGCCCGCTTCGCCCATGCATGGTCTTCCGATGTATGGTTCATCACAAAATCCATGCAGACATTGATGCCGCTTTTGTGGCATGCCGCGGTCAGGCTGTTAAGATCTGCCATAGTGCCGAGCTTTTCCTGCACTTTGCGGAAATCGGAAACAGCATAGCCGCCATCGGAGCGGCCTTCTGTCGTGTCAAGGAACGGCATCAGATGAATATAATTGACGTTGCATTGACTGATATAGTCAAGTTTTGCCTCCACACCCTTCATGTTTCCCGCGAAGTTGTCAATATAAAACATCATGCCAAGCATATCATTTTTCCGATACCAGTTGCCGTCTGCTTCCCGTTTGCCGTCGATGCGTTTTAATTTACTGCCGCGCTCTGCGTAAAAGCGTTCCATCGTATCACACAGCTCAGCAAACATGGAGCCATTGTCGTATAATTCCATATAAAGCCATCGCAGTTCGTCAAAGTGGCGCGTAAAGCGCTCCCTATATGCCAGCTGCGCATTTTCTTTTTTCTTTTCTTTTTTTTTCACAGTATTTCGCTCCTTCCACAGTGGTTGGCTGTGGACTTATACCATGCGGAACATAAAATGGATCGGCTGGTAATCTCCGGCACCGACCGGCAGCGGAATGCCTGCCTTCATGAGCGCGGCGCCTGTATAAACCTGTCCGCTCGTTTCTTCTTTGTAATGTGCCGCTGGCTCTAGTCCTTCCAAATAGATCAAATGTATGTGCGGATTTGCCTCATTGCGAAGCTGCACCCCCCTTACGACAGTTTCTTTCTTATCTTTTGATACGAACTGCCACAGGACGTAATCATGGTTTTTGTATGGGCTGGAGAGACGGTAATAATCGCCTGTCTGTACCAAATGCTCTATCTTTTTGTAGTCTGCGATCTGTTTTCTTGCAAACTCTTTCTCTTCCTTGGTAAGGAGCGCAAGATCCAGCTCATAGCCAAATGTCCCTGCGCTTGCGACAATGGCCCTAGTTTCAAACGGCGTCGTGCGCCCTGTCTGATGGTTTGGGCATATGCTTACGTGCGCCCCCATCGTGCTAGGCGGATAGCCAAAGGACGTTCCGTACTGGATTTTTAAGCGGTCAATCGCATCACTGTTGTCGCTGCACCAAATCTGCGGTGAGTAGTACAGCATGCCGGCATCAAACCTTCCCCCGCCGCCGCTGCAGTTTTCAAATAAAAGATTCGGGTATCTTGTCAGGAGCTGTTCCATCATTTCGTACACGCCAAGCACATAACGGTGGTAAACTTCGCCCTGGCGGTCGCTTGGAAGGGCAGCAGAGTACACATTGCCAACGCTCCTGTTCATATCCCATTTCACATAATCGATATCGCAGCTGTCAAGCACCGCGAATATCTGCTGCATGACATGGCTGCGGACCTCTTTTCTTGTAACGTCTAAGTTTAACTGATGGCGTCCCCTGCTCACATCCCGCTGTGGAATCCGAAGCACCCAGTCCGGGTGTTCCCGGTAAAGGTCGCTGTCTTCAGATACCATCTCCGGCTCGATCCAAATGCCGAATTTCAACCCAAGCGACTTAATGCGTTTGACAAGGTCAGGCAGACCGCCTTTTATTTTATTTTCATTTACAATCCAGTCGCCAAGGCCGGAATAATCGGTATCCCGTTTGCCAAACCAGCCATCGTCAAGGACAAACATGTCAAGCCCTAGTTCTTTTGCTTCTTTTGCGATATTGAATAACTTTTCTTCGTCAAAATTAAAATACGTTGCCTCCCAGTTGTTGATCAGAATCGGCCTGGGCGCATAGACATATTTGCTGCGGATTAAGTTGGAACGGTAAGCATCATGGTAGATGTGGGAGAGGCGTCCAAGCCCTTTGCCGGAATAAGCCATGATAACCTCAGGCGTTTCAAACACATCCCCTTTCTCTAACGGGAAAGCAAAATGGTATGGGTGTATGCCCATGACAAGCCTTGTCTGTTCCATCTGGTCTAGCTCTATCTCGCAGCGGTAGTTGCCGCTGTAGGCAAGGGCATAGCCGTAGCAGTCGCCGTGCTGTTCCGTTGTTGTTTTCCTGCATAGGATGACAAACGGGTTGTGCTGGTGGCTGGACATGCCGCGCTTGCTTTCCACAGACTGTACGCCGTGGTGTAATGGCTGGCGTTCGAACTGGCGTTCCATCATATGCCTGCCGTGGAAGTGTATCATATCCATATGGCTTGTCGCATAATCCATTTCCATGGACATTGCGCGCTGTATCGTAACTTTCTTATCGCCTAAATTTTCCAGCCTGACTGCCCTGGTAATGACGTCAAGATCATAAAATACAGCGTAAAGAAGGTGAACATGCAAATTTGTAATTTTATCGTAGAGCGTGATCTCTAACGTTTCCGCTTCGTCTTTGCTGCCAAACATGCAAGGAAGCCCTGTCAGGGAATACTTTCCTTCCATCATGCGGCTGCTTTTGTAAATAAGGTGCACCGCATCGCTGCCGTCTTCGTGTGTTACTTCCAGTGCATTGATCCGGTAATCACCGTTTCCATAGCCAGAGTATTCCTGCGGCAGTATGTCCAGCGAAAACGTGCGGTCTGCTCCAGCTTCATAGGGATTGCCCGAAAACCCGCGGTCTAAGCATATGATGCGGTACGAAACTTCCGTATCGCCTATGTTAGGGCCGTAGTAAAGATGGACTAACGTGTTGTAATCCCTTACCTGCATTTGATACATGCTGTTTTTTGTGTGCAGGGTAAAAACGTGTGTCATGTCATTGTAAGTAATGTGTTTCATAGTTGCTTCTTTGCTCCTCTCGCAGCTTAGATTTTAAAATAGCAGAAACCAGGCTGGCTGGGCCGGTGCTTAGAATACATACCGGTCAGTCCCTGCATCTTCAAATTTTTTCGTTTCTTTTGCTTCCGGGAAATATGGCTTGAACAGTTTCCATAAAAACCAGGAATCCGCCAGCGCCGTCAGCGAAAAGCCACACAAAATCCAAATCAGCAGATACACTGGAAACAGCTTCGCGTCAACTAGCGTAAAAAACATCGGTGCAATCGTGATTGCCGAAATTGCCAGCGCATACAGAATATTTTTAACGGAAAAATAAAGTGCGCTTGATAGCAGCTTCCATATTTTGTTGTCAAAAGCCGCGATTGTTGGAAATATGTACAGTGCTATCAATACAAACGGAATGCAGGACGCTGTCAGGACATAAGAAAAGACTACCGGCATGATGCCTGGCATGGAGGGGAGTGCCTTTCTTTCAAAATAAAAAAGCATTCCCGCTAATGCCATAAGCAGCCATACCAATGTCGATTGCCTGAAATTCATTTTAAAACTTTTGAAGAAATCATGAAAGACATCGCAGTCTTTCTCTTTGTGGAGCTTTAAGGTACAGTAGAAGAGCGCCGTTGTGGACGCTCCGGCCGTTATTGCCGGAAGCGAGCAGACAATCCACAGGAGATTTAGTGCGATCAGCTGCCCTAAAAAACCAAAAATCTTCGAAAACAAGCTGCCCTCATTCAACATAGCGCTGCACCAGGCTCCTTTCTTCTTATGCGTTCCTGTGTAAGAAACACCCGGACTGCGAACAGACCGGGTGCCTCCTTTAAAAAACTTCGTTCGGCTTGTAAAACTATGTGCAATAATTCCGTTCACGCCATTCGCAAAGCCGCAGCTATGCTGCTGCAAATATATTTTACAACTTTCCGCCGGAAGTTGCAATACCTTCGATGAACTGTTTCTGGAAAATCAGATACAGCACAATCATCGGAACACATGCTAAGAGCGATGCTGCCATAAGCTGCGGGTAGTTTGCTGCGTACTGTCCCTGCATTTTAGCAAGCGCTGCCGAAAGAGGCATAACATCTTTGTTACAAATAAGCGGCCACATCAGGTCTTTGTATGCAAACACTGCCGTAAAGATGCCAAGCGCTACCATGGAGGAACGCGTCAGCGGCAGCATGATGAAAAAGAATGTCTGCGGGATGTTGCAGCCGTCAAGCCTTGCTGCTTCCTCAAGATCCCTTGGCAGCCCCATGTACGCCTGCCTTAACAGGAACGTGCCGAATGCTGTGATAAGTCCTGGGAATACCAGCGCAAAAATCGTATTGAGCACGCCTAGCTTGCTGACCATCAAATATTGCGGGATGATGAAAATCTGCCCTGGCACCATCATCTGGAACAGTATGAGTGAGAACATAATGTTCTTGCCGACAAAGTTAAGGCGGGCAAAGGCATAGCCTGCAAGTGTTGCGGTAAGCACTGCCGCGATAACACGCCCTGCAATGAGCAGTATCGTATTTAAGTAAAGCAGCGCGAAGTTTAAGTTGTTGACTACCTGTGTAAAATTGTCTGTTATCCACTGCGATGGGAGAATGACAAACGGATTTACCGAAGTTGACTCCGTCAATGTCTTAAATGCTGTCAAAATCATCCACAAAAACGGCACTAACATCGTAATGGATATCAAGATGAGAACGGCGTGTATGAGCGCGCTTGTTGCTTTTTGTTTTGCTTCCATTCCGATACCTCCTTACGTATAGTGAACCCATTTCTTCTGCCCATACATCTGGAACACCGTGATGACCATAATGATAAGAAGCAAAAGAACGACAATTGTTGAACCATAACCTTTATTGTTTTCTACGAAAGAGTTCTGGTAGAACAGGTAAACGAGTGACTGTGTTTTGTAAAGCGCAGGGTTGTTTCTGTCCATTACCATGTAGATAAGGTCAAATACCTGCAGTCCGCCGATCACCCTTGTGATCATGACAAAGAAGATCGTTGGGGAAAGCAGCGGGCATGTAATGTGCCAAAACTGCTTGATCCCTGTAGCTCCATCGATGTTTGCCGCCTCGTAGTAGTCTTTTGGAATTTCCTGAAGACCCGAGATGAAAAGCACCATGTTGTAACCGATGATGGACCAGATGCCGATGACTGCGATAGAAAAAATGGCAATGTTCGGATCGGATATCCAGTTGATCTTTGTGCCAAAAATATGGTTTAAAAGACCAAATTCTGAGTTAAACAGCCATCTCCATACCATGGCGATAGCGGCCGGGGCAGCGACCATGGGCAGGAAGAAAATTGTCCGGTAAGCTGCGCGCCCTGCCATCTTGCGGTTTAAAAGCACCGCAAGGACGAGGGAGATAATGATGGAGAAAGGAACCTCCACGATGGCATATTTAAAAGTGTTGATGAGCGCCTGCCATATTTCAGCATCCGCAAGCGCTTTTGCGTAGTTGGTAAAACCGATGAAGACATTTCCTCTGCCAAAGTCACCAGTTTTAAAGAAACTCTCGTAAATCGTTTTGAATATTGGGTAAATATTCAGGATAATCAAGCCAATCATAGTTGGAAGGATGAATATCCAGCCCCAGATAAATTCGTTACGTTCCTGACTTGTGCCTTTTTTTGGACTCAAATCTCTCACCCCTTTTCTTTGACATACAGGATCAATAATTTTCCTCTGCAATCTTTTCGTTCATCATCTGTGTAATGTTCTTGCAAGCGTCTGCCATGCTTTCGCTATTGTCCCAAACATTCTTTAATTCCTCTACCATCGGATTCCACCATGCCAGCGTAGCGTATGTATAAGGCCTGAATACGATGTCATCCATAGCGTCAAGGTACGGCTGGAGGTTGAATTTATCGGTATTGTTTACCCATTCACCGGATACGCCTTCATATGCTGCCATCGTTACGCCAAGTTTTGCCTGCTTTGTCTGCATGTCTTTTGTGCCAAACCATTCGATCAGCTTGAATGCTTCGTCCGGCATCTTTGTGTTCGCCGCTGCAGCCCATCCAAGGCCATTGTAAAGGGAAACGCTCCGGCCTGTCTTTGCGTCCTTAGGAAGCCTTGCAACATCACAGTTTGCCACCATATAATCATTGTTCTTAAATCCTGCTACCATCCAGGAGCCCTGGGAAATCATAGCGACTGTTCCCGATTGCAAAAGAACGTCAGTTCCTGTTTCAGCCATTGTCCCTGCGCCCGGCATTACATTCTTGACACATTTGTCAATAAATTCCATAGCCCTGATCGTGTCCGGATTATCAAAACCAGACTTTCTATCTGCCGTTACGACTGAGCCGCCCATCGAATAAATGACATTCATCCATGTATCCTGCTCGTTGGAAGGGTTGCATGCAAATCCGTACTGGCTGCCGTCGTCTTTTGTCAGTTTTACAGCGATGTCATAGAACTCATCCCATGTCCAGCTGCCGTCCGGGTAAGGGATCCCTGCCTCGTCAAACATTGTCTTGTTGTACCATACAGCGATTGTATCCATGTCCTTTGGAACAGCATATATTTTGTCTTTCCATGTATACATATTCTTCAGGTCAGCCGGGAATTTGTCCATTTCAAGTTTGTCGCTCTTTGCAATGTAGTCTGTTAAGTCTAACAGAATATCATTTGCCATGTACTTTACAGCTTCATTAGAATGCATCCAGAAAATGTCCGGCATATCGCCGCCTGTTGCGCCCGCTTCTAACAGTGTCCAGTAGCTGCTCCACTCCATGACCTGGATGGTAGCTTCGATGCCGGTTTCCGCTGTGAAATCAGCGATGATCTCTTTTAGGCCTGCCTGCTGGTTGGTATCCCAGATTGCAACGGTCAGTGCCTTGCCGCCGCCTGAGCTGCCAGCGCTGCCGCCGCCTGCGCCTTTGCCTGCGCCGCACGCCGTGAGCATTCCTACGAGCATCAAAGCTGCAAGGCTGGCGGCAATGAATTTCTTCAAGTTTTTCATAAAAATGATTCCTCCTTCTTTTTCGTCAGTTTTGACTGTATTTCCATTTATCATTATACTTTTTTGTGAAATTTTCATAAATGGAATAAGTAAATCCATTTATGTCATTTTCGATATGGAAAAATCGAGTAATATATGGTATGATAAAACAAAAAGGAGGAGCCGCCATGCGCAATGTGAAATATACTGACAGCGTGACGTTCCGCTGTCTGGAACATTTAAGGGGAACATCCTTAGATCTGGCGCTGATCCATGCCGGAAGGGAGCAGTGCCAGCCCATGCAGATTAGCATGGGGGAGCGGGAAGAATATATCCTGCATTTTGTATTGTCCGGAAAAGGCTTTTATTCGGTCAATGGCAGCACTTACGCTATCGGAAGCGGGCAGATGTTTTTAATCCATCCCGGCGAATATGTTTCTTATGGCGCAGACGCTGCGGATCCGTGGTATTATGCGTGGATTGGCTTTAACGGGGTCCGGGCGGATACGATCTTAAAGCAGTGCGGCTTTCTGTCAAAAAACATGGTCCTGCCATTGCCGGTGCCAAAGGACATTTTAGAGTGCATCAACAATATCCTCGACTGCAAGACGCTCACCTTTGCCGGTGAACTGTGCCGTGAGGCGTGGCTGCTCATGCTCTTTTCCAAGCTGATTGATTATCACGCGCAGCGGCGGAACAAGCGCATGCCGGAACACAGCAACTATGCATCAAGCGTTTACATAGAGCTTGCCATCGAGCATATCAAAAATTATTATGGCGACGGGAGCAATGTATCGGACATTGCGGAGCATATCGGCATCAGCCGCGCTTATTTAAACCATATATTCCAAAAAGAGCTTGGCATGTCCATACAGAAATTCCTCATAGATTTCCGTATGCACAAAGCGGCAAGCCTGCTTGTGAGCACGCCTTACTCCATAAAGGAAATTTCCAGGGCCGTCGGCTATGAGGATCAGCTGGCGTTTTCGAAGGCTTTTAAGAAAAAATTTGAGGTAAGCCCGAAAAACTACCGTTCATTCAAGGAAACTACCGTGCTTTACAATGAAAAACAGCTTGTGGACAATAAAGAAGATTTCAGATAAGCGTGCGGCAAAGATTTTAAATAAGATTTTAATGGAAAAAAATTGTTTCCATTTTTTTATAACTGTGGTATACTGTACGCGGACACAATGAGGCAAGCGGCTCCGTAGGAGACATTTGCCGAGTGTGCGCGAGCCATGATGAAACGAAGTGGAATCATGGCAAAAGGAAACGCGCCGCAAAAGGCGGGGCAGACAGAGTCGGAAACGGGAAAGGATGTTGGCTATGGAATTTTTAGTATTATTTGGAGGCGGACTGCTGATCATCATTGTGGCAGTGATTGTAGCATCAGTATCTTCTGTGACAGCGGCAGTAGCGGCAAGCGATGATATTGAAAGCTGACATGTGTGTCAGAAACAGGGTACTTTAGCAGACGGCAAAACGCCCTGCGTGTCGTATGTGCAAAGCGCACAGGCCGCAGGGCTTTCCCAGTATAAGGACGATAAAAGCCAGAAGGAGAGATGACAGTGTCAGGGTGGGAAGATCATGTACGCAGGACAATCCCCTATGTGCCGGGCGAGCAGCCAAAACAGACAAATATCATTAAATTAAATACAAATGAATGCCCGTATCCCCCTTCGCCTGGCGTGGCAGAAGCGATGCGGGCATTTGATGCGGATACGCTGCGGCGTTATCCCGATCCAAACATTTCCGTGCTGGCAGAGGCACTGGCCCAGTATTACCGGGTGGACAAAGAGCAGGTTTTTATCGGTGTTGGCTCCGATGATGTGCTCGCATTGGCATTTTTGGCATTTTTTTGTTCGGATAAGCCAATCCTGTTTCCAGACATTACCTATTCCTTTTATGACGTATGGGCGGATTTGTACCGGATTCCTTATGAGCGTCCTGCGCTGGATGAAAACTTTCATATTAGAAAAGAAGACTACAAAAGAGAAAACGGCGGCATCGTGCTTGCCAATCCGAATGCCCCTACAGGCGTTGCGATGGCGCTTTCTGACATTGAAGAGATCGTGCAGGCAAACCGCAGCGTTGTTGTCATCGTGGATGAGGCCTATATCGATTTTGGCGCAAAGAGCGCACTGCCGCTCATAGAACGCTATGACAACCTGCTGGTCGTACAGACGTTTTCCAAATCGCGGGCAATGGCAGGGATGCGCATCGGATATGCGTTTGGCAGCAGGAAACTGATTTCTTATCTGCAGGATGTGAAATATTCTTTTAACTCCTATACGCTAAGCTCCCCCGCAATCGCGATGGGAACGGCGGCCGTAAAAGACGACGTTTATTTTAAGCAGATAACGGGAAAAGTAATGGCAATAAGAAAGCGGGTGCAAGAGAAGCTAAAAAGCCTTGGCTTTTGTTTCCAGGACTCTAAGGCAAACTTTGTCTTTGCCGCGCATGAGCGCATTCCTGCGGGCGAACTTGCCGCCATGCTGCGCACACAGGGGATTTTCGTGCGGCATTGGAACAAACCGCGCATTGACAATTACCTGCGTATTTCCATTGGCACGCAGGAAGAAATGGACAGCCTGCTTGCCGCTTTGGAAACTTATATCAATCACGAAAAAGCATAGCGTTTGGCCTAAGAACATTCAGGCTAAAAACATTCAGGCTAAAAACATTCAGGCTA
>QLIP01041466.1_pt1 | contig 12214 bp, 11 predicted proteins | sample 1769771 | NCBI WGS metagenome assembly QLIP01 (sample SAMN09428762, study PRJNA476227) | Gut metagenome, whole genome shotgun sequencing project. | isolation source: cecum | host: Rhizomys sinensis | place: China: Jinsha town of Minqing, Fujian Province | collected 2013-09-23
GGGAGATGTCATCCCCATCCATACGAGCGCAGTATTCGGTATCAGCATACTCAAGGCAGCGGTTAAGGGTATAGTTGAGACCCATATGACGAACGTTGCGAATAAGCATGAACCGCTCCGGATAGCGCAGGACATACTCTTGCGCTAATTCGGCAGTCCGGTCCGACGAGCAATCGTCGCACATCACAACCCTAAACCCCTGATATGTTTGCAACAAGAGCGAGTCAAGCGCCTCCTGCAGCGTTGACTCGCACTCATAAATCCCCATCAGGACCGTTATTCGCACTTCCTCTCTCAACTCCCCCCTCTTATAGTATCTCAAAACTATAAAAAGTTAAGTATTCTATCTTATGGCGGCGCGGATGGTGTCGACGATGTAGCGGACGTCGTCGTCCGTCACCCAGGGGCCGGAGGGGAGGCAGATACCCGTCGCAAAAAGCCCCTCGCTCACTCCGTTGACATAGGCCGGGGCGTCGCGGAACACAGGCTGGCGGTGCATCGGCTTCCACAGCGGACGAGCCTCGATGCCGGCGCGGTCAAGCAACACGCGTAGCGCCTCAACGTTCGGGTTGGGCTGGCAGTCGGTCTGCGCCGACTTGGCAGCATGCGTCACACCGGCAGCGCCACCCACCGCAGCAGTAGTCACCTCGGCATACACATCCTCCTCGCCAACGATATGAAGTTCGGGAGACAGCGTAGCCGTACATAGCCAGTAGTTGGAGTCGAAATCAGTACCAGGATTGCAGTGTACATCAACCCCATCGACGTCGCGCAGCAACTCCTCGTATAGCGACTGCACATGACGGTGGTGGGCGATATGCTCGTCGGCAATTGTCATCTGTCCGCGACCAATACCGGCGCAGATGTTGCTCATGCGGTAATTGTAACCGATAGCCTCATGCTGATAATAAGGGTAAGACTCGCGAGCCTGAGTAGCATACCACAGGATGTTGCGGGCAGCCTCGGCATCGCGGCAGATAAGGGCACCGCCACCCGAAGTGGTAATCATCTTGTTACCATTGAACGACAACACGCCATAGCGGCCGAACGTGCCGAGTGTCTCCCCCTTGAACATCGAACCGAACCCCTCGGCAGCATCCTCGATAACCGGGATACCGTAGCGATCGGCAACCTCAAGGATAGCGTCAATCTTGTAGGGCATACCATAGAGCGCCACGGGGACGATACACTTCGGTGTACGACCAGTCTTGGCAATACGGTCCTTGATAGCCTCCTCGAGCAACACAGGGTCCATGTTCCAGGTATCAGGTTCGGAGTCCACAAACACCGGAGTAGCACCAAGATAAGCCACCGGATTTGCCGACGCACAGAAGGTAAACGACTGCACCAGCACCTCATCCCCCGCCTGCACACCGCAGGCAATCAGCGCCAGATGTATAGCCGCCGTACCGGCTGACAGCGCCACTACCTTGCGGTCCAGCGGCGCAAGACCGTTATCGCGACGGTTTACAAACTCTTCGAGGTCCTTTTCAAACCCGTTAACATTCGGTCCCAGTGGCACCACCCAGTTATCAGCAAAAGCCTCCTCAATAAATCGCATCTCATTGCCGCTCATATGAGCCAGGCAAAGCAGTATTCTTTTCTTTTCAGTCATTAGTCATTAGGCCGGAGTCCGGCAGACAATTTTTAGTCGTTAATTATATGGCCGGAGTCCGGCAGACAATTTTTAGTCGTTAATTATATGACCGGAGTCCGGCAGTCAATTCTATTATCAATTGCCTCGCTTTCCAGTAACTTTGTTTTATTGTTTTATTTCAAGGTTCAATATATCCAAGGCAGTTGACGGGCGTCTTACCTCCCTATAATTGCCAGAAGCATCCACCGAGTAGACGCGCGGAAACAGGCGGATAAACTGCGGGGACAGAGTCATTGTGTATGCCCCTACGCCATTATATTTTATTCTATCCCCCACCTCCAGTTTTTGCGAATCCTTAAGAGTGAACAATCTGTCAAATTCCAGACAGGTGCAACCCGATACAATTTGAAGCGGAAGAATTTTGCGATTGTCATCCACATATATCAACTCCTTGATATAGCTGTTTCTACGAAACATCGGATCGATATCGATTCGAGAACCGTCGGTGGTTACAAACACCGTATCTTGATCCACTCTCTTTGTGTCAATTACCTCGGTAAGAAACGAAAAGCAGTTTGAGACCAAAGCATTTCCGGGTTCTACGATAATCTTCATACTTTCAAGCTCATACCTCTTAAGCGGTGAGTATATCCCCTCCACATATTCCTTAAAGGTAGGTTTGTTACGAGAGATACCATAAAATCCACCTCCCACATCCAAATAATCGAGCTTTAATCCGTAGCGATTTATTACGCCTGCCGCAAACCCTACCGACCGCTTATAAAACCGGGGGGAACGCGAAAGAGTAGTGCGATGGATATGGAGACCAGCCAAGCGAATGTGCTCCATGGCACTAATTTGCTCGAGCGCCTGTGCAAATTCTTCACATTCATCGCTAAATCCAAATCGACTGTTGTCGTCATCCCCCTCAGCATCCTCTCTTGACACCTTTGAGGCGTTGATATTAAGCCGAATACCAACATTATATATTTTATCCCTATCCAGTTCGAGAAGCCACTGCAACTCACGTTTTGTTTCAATGTTTACGATGGCGCCACCGTTCATAGCCTCAATGAAAGTCTCTTTCGACTTCATCGGCCCATTATATATGATTTCGCTCGGTTCAAAACCACAACCCCGCGCCAACTGATACTCATCATGACTTACCACCTCGGCATAGCAACCGAGTCGGCGAGCCTCACGCATGGCATAAGTCAACGAATTCGTCTTAACCGAATACCCGATAGCCACATCGTCAAACTTGCCCCGCAAAGCGCCTTCAAACCCATCGACCCCCCGCTTGAACTCCCTCTCACTGAAGATAAAACAGGGTGTCTTCAGCTCCATCAACCATCTCTCCTTGCGAGTCATATTCGTAGTCATATTATAGCGCGCCCTTCAAAATCCACATGTTTAACGCTACAACATTTCTGTTAAATAAAATTAAAACACTCCATTATTTAGAAGCAAACATCCTATGATCGGATACATAAATAAAATAGTTAGTATGTTCAAGATTATTTTTTGTTAGAACATCCAGCGTATTTGAAATATAATTCTTTCGATAGCACCATTCCTGTGATTCACAGACTCCAAACACCTCTTTCAAATGCTTGGTCTGTTCAACAACATATAACAGTCCTGAGTTTTTACAGGGCAGATTATCCATTTCGATTTGGGTCATATCACCGCAAGCTACCATTGCCAAACCACCCAGATAATCAAATCCTGTACTTAGCATTGTCAATGGATGAGCTATACAATCTCCTCCTGGACGAGCATTAAACTCAATCAGATAAACATCAGTATCTATCACCTTAATCTCAGTGTGACAAGCACCAGACATCAAACCAATTGCTGTCAACCCTTCGCATACGGCTTCAACTACTCTATTCCAACTTTTCTGTGATAAAGCAGCCGGTTGATGGTGCCCAAGTTCTACGCAGTGAGGAGCACCCCCACTCACCTTCTCTGTAATCTGAATCACATAATGAATGCCATTAATGGTAATTGATTCTACACTACATTCAATACCATCCTCAATAAACTCCTCAACAATAATACGAGGAGTAATTACAGAACGAAAACATTCTAAAGCATACGCAAATGCATTCTCGAGTTCATCAAAAGAATTCACAACTGTCAGACCTCGTTTCCCGCCCAAATTTACAGGCTTCAGTATCAAAGGAAATCTTAAACAAGAATTCTTTATTTCATCAACAGAAGCTACTTCAATATATCCGGGAGATTTCAGAAACTTCAAACCCTTTATGCAATCTCGGTTACGTTTTTTATCTGTAATGACATCGGCAACGCAAGGTGCATTACCAGGCAAGTCCAGTTTGTCTGCTACATATGCAGTGATGGGCACAGTAAGTTCTGTGGTAGCCACAACTCCATCAATACCCACTCGTCTGCAGATTTCAACGATTCCATCTTTATCAAAAATGTTAATCTCGTGAAAGACTCCCTTGTCAGAATTTCTGAGCTTTCCATCAGCCATGCTAAAATAGTGTGCTTCATAACCTATTCTATTACAGGCATCAACAAAATCTCCGGCAGTAACTCCACCACCTATTATTGCAAGTTTCTTTTTCATTGTTCAAGATCGATATAATGGGAAAAACTTTGAATTTTCGTCAAATTCAGCATCACTTCTACGTATCTCCACTAACTGATTATAACGGTCCACATCAAGAATTAATCTACCGAGTGCAAATTCCGTATCCGAGTTGCGATTGAATGAAGCTTTAAACTTATATAGAGAATCTTCCCCAGCTCCGACTCCGCCACCTAAATGGAATGTCTTAAAACCCATTTTGCATCCCCATAACGCAGCCTCACGAAGTAAAAGATTTCCTGCGGCTAGATTACGAAACTCCGTTAGAGAACCAGATAAATGATAATTAAGATGCCACCCTCCAAATATCATTATTGCCATTGATATTATTTTACCCTCATGCTCGGCATAAAAAATCTCATGATTATCCTTTAAATCCGTATCAATCGATTTGTAAAAATCTTGTACAAAATAATAGTAATCTGATGCATGATCACGCTTCATAGTTTCTTCATAAATTCCTTTAAATTTATCAAGCAACTCCATCCCGTTGCCATGCTTTATGACAACGCCACTCTTCTCTGCCTTGCGTATCATATTACGGTTCTTGCTAATGATATTGGTGTTTATTAGCTCATCAGATGCAAGATCCATCGTTATAGTGCGCCCAAGGTGAAGCACATCCATAAAAGATTCAGCCTCTCTGGCATTTTTCAAGACGGGATGTAAACGCATTACAATCGATACAATGTTATTTTCACATCCCCACTTCTGTAAATCAGATTGCAACTCAGCTCCAACCTCAATAAGTTCCTCATCGCTCAAATCGCGATTAAATATAAAACCACCGTAGCCATAAGGTGTTGTAGCATCAAACCACCTATCCTCATTTATCTTATCTACAAACCTGCGGTCACATGAGATATCCCGGAGCATTAATACACAAATTGCATGTGTTTTATCACTCCCTGTCCACTCAACCAGAATTGGTTTTCCATCACCAATCAATTCAAAAGCCCTCTGATAACCACTTATGTAATAAACATCTCGATTAGGATAAGTTGCAACAATCTCATCCCAAATTCTATCACAATCTAGAGTAAAAGTACGAATCATAATAACCTATTAAGAATACGAGCAAGGAATTCCATATCTTCAAGAGTATATCTGCCATCTACATGAAGTGAGAGCATACAGTCACCCCACTCTTTTTCTGGTGCATTTTCTTCTAATTCATAAATGTCAGGCCACAATATTGCCGCATATACGCTATTTGCTATAAGTTCCATTCTGGCTTCGTCCCGCTCTTTTTTTGTTGCAAACTTGAGTAATAACGAAAATGAGGCAGATTCTAAAATTTCACATGATTTCAGGTTAAGCAAACCCTTTATATATTTAAGATTTCTTTCCTTGATACATAGCCATTCAGTCAAATCAATCTGCATTGTAGTCAATATAGTTGCCAAACATGGAGCAGATACTGGCAAAGAAGCGAACGCCTTTTCTGTTTCTGCAAACCTGACCAAAAAATCATTCTTTGCGACATTCTCCCCTTTCAGATAACGCGACTTTAATCGCATCGCCTCATTTCTTTTATCTGCAATTTCATTATACGGAGAATTAATATTCGTTTTAAAACCACAAGGTAAAAGCATTCTCCTCGGAGACCATAGCACACCACCATCTGCAACCGGAAGCGACTTACGAATCGAAGCAAAACACCAATCTGCCATACTGTTTAATGCCCAATCACCCTGTAAATCATGTGTATGGTCCTCAACTACTGTTATTCCCCATCCAGACACATCTATCTTATTATGAATTCCAAAGAAGTTAACAAGCATCAATACATCCCCAACCTCGAAATTACAAACAGCATTTAATTTTTCAAAACAGGGCACCTCATCAGGCAATATTGAATAACGCTTTATCTCAATTCCTTTGATATACTCCAAGCTCTCACCGCAATAATACGCAGGTACCCACAGTCGCTTCCAACCAAGTCGGGAACTCATGCTTTCTATCAAATGCTGTAATGCTTGCCTTCCCGAGGCATACATATTCATTCCTGCAAAGATATTTATAAGGTCTTCTTTGATTGGAAAACAACACATATCAAAATCTGAACCGAACTCAATTCTTCTATTCTTCATCCAAAGATAAATTTTTTACTTCTGGTTATCCCATTATTCATTACTTCGCTTGCATGTCCTTTCTTAGTTCATGAAGGTCAACTTCAGTATTAACTACTTCTACCCCCTGCCTATTAAGAACATTGTGAACTGTTTTAAATAGTATTTTCACATCATTAATAAACGATACAGATTCAGCATATTGCGCATCATATTCAAGTTTCTCATCCCATGATATTTGATTGCGCCCATTGACCTGTGCTAAACCAGTAATACCTGGTCTTACAGTATGTCTTAATTGCTCACGTTTCTTAAAATAAGGAAGATAGATTGGCACTAACGGTCGTGGTCCAATCAATGACATATCCCCCTTAAGAACATTCCATAATTGTGGCAACTCATCAAGAGATGTTCCCCTAACAAATCGCCCCACTTTTGTTAAACGACACTCATCCGGCAACAAATTTCCATCAGAATCTCTTTCATCCGTCATTGTCTTGAACTTATAAATCCTAAAAATTCGACAATCCTTACCTGGACGCTCCTGCCGAAAAAAAGTGCCAGCCCCTTTGTTTGCGAAATGTAGCCAAAGCGTAATCAAACCTAACGGCAAAGCCAGCACGACTAATGCCGCACCGGAAACAAGAATATCTATTAATCGTTTAAATATGGATTTATACATATTGATGTTGTTTAAACTTATTTACGAATCTTAAAATGAAGTTGAATTTTATTTTTTTATTAATCATTGCGAATCTTAATAAGAAATAAGTTTAAACAACTTCAATTATAAAATTTCCTTATAGAAATCCAAAAGGCAGCGACGCACGAACTGCTGGTCGAAGCGAGAGGCAATCATCGGTCGGGCGTTGGCGACAAGCGCGTCGCGCCACTGCTCGTCAGTTGCCATCCGCTTCATCGCAACATAGAGAGCCTCTTCGTCCTTCGACGGGATAATAGTGCCATTCACGCCATCCTCAATAATCTCGTTGGCACCGTTAATGTCGGTCACAATCTGCGGCAACCCCATTGCACCAGCCTCAATCACCACATTCGGAAAACCCTCGCGGTAACTCGCCAGTATAGCACAGTCGGCAGCGGCAAACCATGGGCGCACATCCCTCTGCAATCCAACAGCCTCAATAGCAGGATTCTCCGCAATTTCACGATGCGTTTCGGGCTTGAGAGGGTCCAACTCAGGCTCATAACCACCAACAAGCACCAAGCGAGTATTAGGCAACTCTCGGTTCAACCTCGCGAACGCAGCCACCAACTCATTGATACCTTTATCCCCCACAATACGCCCGACAGCTATGAAAGTAAACTTATCTGCATCTCGAATCTCGGCAGCATGCTCCATCACCTCAGGAGTGCGGTCAAACCGCACAAGGTCTATCCCCTGGCAATTACCATACCCTAATACCTTTAACGGTTTACGGGTAATTTTATTGTTAAGCAGGTCTCGTTTCACCCCCTCCCCTTCGGGGATGATATGCGTAGCACAAGCGCAGGTCAACCAATCTGTTCCCATCAGAATGCGACGCTTAAGCCCCGTCGAAGTCGGAAACACCAGTCCTGTAAAGGTATGAACCCGTCGTGGCACGCGCGCCACCCATGCTGCCATCATACAAAGCAACCCCGCCTTCGGGGTCATGCTATGCACCATCTGCGGTCGCTCTCGTCGGAAAACCTTAATCAGCCGAATCAAACTCTTCAAATCCTTCACCGGCGAGATATGCCGCTCCATCGGCACCTCAATCCGTGTCACCGCATCCTCATACGGATCCAGCACCCTCCAGTACTCCCCCGGCGAAGCAAGTACCGCCACCTCATACTCCAGCAGCAACTCCGGCATCATCCCCGCCACAAACCCAATCGAGTCCGACACCGTGCACGCCCGTATAATCTTCTGCTTATTCATTAAAATAAGATTTATTTATCACCCTAAATTCTATTTTAATTCTCCAATCCAATTTATTGGGTATCAAATAATCCTCCAACTCAAATGGGAATATCCAAGATATTTCAAAATCCATTCCCAATTTTTTCGTTATATAATAAGTTGAAAGAATCCCTCTTATCTTGTCGCATAATCCCGGATTAAAATCACCTCCATCCACACAATAAACCGCCCTTTTTTTTGTGAATGGTTGAACGCAATTTGTTTCTTTTACATAACGCTTAATTCTCCTTATGTCGTTACGCTATCTTACAAAATTTTGATATGCGTATTTTAACCCTTTTAATTTACTTATCATCTCAGAAAAATATTAATCTACCCTCTTATAATAATTTACATTTCCTCGTTTATAGGATATAATCTTGCCTGTATTTTTACAAGTTTCAATGGTCTTCTTTAAATCATTTTTACTTATCGGTAAATCTAACTTTTTAATGTCGTTAAAACTCAATTCTTGGTCTCCTACTACACTCAGTAATAATTCCTCATGTGTTGCTGAGCCAGATACTTGTTTAGCCCTCAAATCGCGGAACCAACTATCCAAATTTCTTAAGAAATACCTGCTACGATATTTCAAATTAACATTCCATTTACATCTTTTTTTGTTCGACTTCTTAAATGCTTTATAATGATAAAATTTAGAAGGACAATTATCTGGTTGAACTGAATCATCAATTTGTTGCTTTAATCTTTTATAATACTCACGCTCTTTCGGGAAAATAAGCAATTGTTCTTTCAAATTATCAAATAGGCGTGCTTTCTCATAAAGCTGTTTTGCTTTACTGTTCTTCGATAATAAGCCATTATAAAAAATAATTATGAACTCGTACGTTGACAGATTCGCTTTTAACACACCAAAACATTCTTGTTTAATTTGCAAAAGACCTCGACAATTAATCTTATCATCTACAGTATCTATATATCTTAAAATACGATATAATAATCTAAAATAATGGCTAAAATAATTATCAAAATAGACTTCTAAATCATCATAATTTACATCTTGACTTGGCCTATTTGCATAATATATAATACTATTGACAGGATCTCCGTCATACACATATTTAAAACACTCTCTCCCGCGTATAATTTTAAATCTTTTATTCTCAATTCCAACCGGTGCCTCATGGTTCCAATGGGATAATGTTTCTTGATCCCAGCCACCTTTATCCTCCGCTTTAATTTCAATTTCTACTACAATCTTTGTAAAGAAGTCCAATAATCTATAAAATTCATCTTGAAAACGTGTAATTTGCTGTATTTTCTCATTTTTATCATCCTTATATGTTTGATAACATATCGTAATAATTACACCAATCAAAGCTAATCCGGAAAATAAAGCATTCCATAATCCAGCACTATCTCCTAAAACTCCCAGTTCTTCTGGGCTTATTCCGTCATTTTGCCAATTCTGATTACTCGTTGAGGTGCTTTCTTTATTTTCAGACTGATATTCCAGCGATTTATGTGATATGATTTTGTGCCCATCTATATATAATGTATCCCTTAAATATGTAATCTGGCTCGGTTCAACATCTTCTTGCCGTTCGTTTGATTGTTGATAGACTGATTTAAAGATCCTGGGTGATGCCGTCGACAACAGCCACACACTCCAAGATCTTATGAACATCATCAGAATAAAGATTATTCCAAGACCAATTAATAAAGCTTTATGCCTTTTCAGCCACTTTTTCATCTCCTCACAAAATAATCTTTATATTTACTGTTATTAGGTAAATCTAAAATTATATCGCCAATTGACGGGCGAAGATTCACAAATGCGACATCCTTCCAAAATTCCTGCCATTTTACATCAACTTTATCATACCATATCTCATTTAATTCACAATCAGTGAATCTTAAATTAAGATCATCTACAACTTTATAACCTTTATCTTGTAGGATTCTAAGATTATCATCATAATTATCCCCTGGATTATCACGTAAATTTCTTTTGATAGCTTCTTTACTTACAACCTTTCCCCTATGCAATTGAGCAAATTTCTCAGCAATTGCTTCATGCGGAAATAGATCCACACCATTACGTTTCAATTTAGTTTCTATCGCAATTGTATCTTCATTAGTCTGTCTAAATTCGAATCCTTTAACGAATGGCAATTCATTAAAATTCATGTTCCGATTTGTATCAAATCCAAACATTTTTGAGTTTCCACTTCTTTTAAAAGGTTGCTTGCCAATTGTGGTTAATCCAGGAGTATAAGACATTGGCATTCTTAGTTCAAACACATATAATATTCCAGTTTCGCTTTCTGACTTTGAAACTGAAGTACTCGTGTCTGCAAATAAATCCACAGAATGAGATGCATAGTAAGCCGCAATATCAATATCTGAGGTAAGCGGCAACATTATTGTTGGATGACCATATGCCATCCCAATTCCATAAGGATTATATACTCTAACGCCCTCCATTCCCTCCCTTAATAATTGATAGAATGGATGAGACTCCATAATTATCCTCATTTCCTCTTGAATTACATTCTGAATCATAAAATGAGGCTGTTCATAGTTCCACCATTTCCCACGTAACTTCGGAATAAATTTTGGCATTCCCATAAATAAGCAACTACTATCCATGATATTGGGTTTTATTGAATACATGGAAGCAGTCCTTGTGAGAATAAAAGGTTTTTCAGATCCCTCATAAAAAGGATATCGCTGCATCTTAGGCAACGATTCTACACCTTTCTTTAAGATCTCAATTGTTTCCAATAAGGTCGGCAACGATGATTTATTTGGATGAGTAAATATCATTATCCTTGATACTTAAAACGACACTTGGGAGTCGGTCAATGGATTTAGGTTAGATTATAATTTAATAACAGACTAATAATTAAGCAATACTTACGATTTTTCTATTATGGAAACCTCGAAATCAGTCTAATAATCATTCTTTTGACAGAAGCCGGTAGTAGTAACTTTATTCCATTTTTAATCTTTCGATTCCGATATGAACTCTCCGAATTAACCATGGAGAAAGTTTCAGTGCAGAACACAGGTTTATTTGAAACTCGACTGATTTCCAGAGCCTGTGAAAGATTGCTTTCAACAAATAAATTGGAACTCTCTCGCTTCTTGTACTCTTTGCCCTTGTAAGCTCCATGCTGTCCCCATCTCATCCTTTCCTCTTTATTAGCGAATGGAAGCATTACGAGTTTATCATATTTCACTCCATGCTTACATAACCATTCCTCAGTAACCTTTCTATATTTCTCCAATCTGCATGTAACAATTGTTCCTATATTAACTGAAGGGATATAAAGTGGAGTCGCATCTGTGATGTATGCCAAATACTGTTCGCCATCATCATCAACAGGAGGATCAACACACATCACACCATCTAAATCAAAGCACGCATCTTTCATTAAATTTGTATGATGGAAAATATTCCATTGAAACACACGGGGTGTAGGCACGACTTCGCAATAAAAATCAAGATGTTTCTTTGTTTCGTCAGTTGCATAGACCACCCCATAAAGAAAGTCAAATCTTTGCGACAGATGATTTAACTTATCTTTTGCCTTACGAAGTGCATAACCACTTAAAACCGAATCATCTATGACCAGAATTTTTTTAATGGACTTTTCTTCCATTAAATCACCTCGTTGTCCTGCACCATAAACACGCCCTTCAATAAACGAATCGATATCTGTATATTTAACATTCAAATACAATGAAAGTAAATTTGCCGGCAACATACCACTACGAGGTATACCAACAATTAAGTCTATATCTCTCGGCACCTGATGCAATTTTTTCAATATAGCATCATTCATATCCGAGAAAGAGCGATACTCCAAAGGCAGGCAATTTATTACCCCCCCAGTGCAGATTTATGAATTGCGTTAGTAAGATTCATATATGAACTTTTTGTAAACGACTTTTATATACTATTATTCCAATTCATTAGTGTCCACTAAAAAATCACAAGAGTTCTATGAAATAAT
>QLIP01043189.1_pt1 | contig 12196 bp, 11 predicted proteins | sample 1769771 | NCBI WGS metagenome assembly QLIP01 (sample SAMN09428762, study PRJNA476227) | Gut metagenome, whole genome shotgun sequencing project. | isolation source: cecum | host: Rhizomys sinensis | place: China: Jinsha town of Minqing, Fujian Province | collected 2013-09-23
GCAAGGTTAGGGGCGGAGGAGGGGGCGGGGGTCGAGGGGGGTGCCGGCGCGGAGGAGGGTGAGGCGGAGGTGGCCGGTGCGGGGGAGGCGGCCGAGGGCGTGGCCGGCAGCGACTTTTTGACCGGGTTTGACGGTGAGGGCGTCAAGGCCGTCGTAGCGGCTGATGAAGTCGTTGGGGTGAGTGATGAGTATGGTCCAGAGGCCGTCGGCGGGGTTGAGGTGTGTGTCGATGATGGTGCCTTCGCTGATGGCGTGGACTGGGGCAGAGGCGGCGGCTTGCATGAGTAGGGCCGGGCCTGCGATGGAGTCGATTTTCATGGCCGATACGGGCGACTGAAATAGCATGCCGGAGGCGGCCACGGGGGTGAGGACGTTGAGGTTGAAGCGTTCTTGTTCGAGCCAGGTGTTGACGTAGCGTCGTTCGGCGTCGGAGGCGGTGAGGAGGGTGTCGGCCGAGGCGGGTGCTGAGGCTGTGTCGGGGGTGATGATGGGTTCTTGGCCGCCGATGATGTTGAGGACGTTGTTGAGCCAGGCGTTTTCGGCTTGTTGGGCTTCGAGCAGGGAGTCAAGGCGGAGCGATACGTTGACCGTGGTGGTGCGCTCTTCGGGTTTCATGTAGCCGGGGAGCAAATTGCCCAGCGGTGTGGCCCAGAATAGGAGGGTGAGCAGGGCGCCGATGGCGGCCACGGCGAGGAGGCCGAGACTCCAGGCGCGAGCGCGACTGAGGCGGAGTGTCCAGAGGTTGCTCAGCGTGTTTTCGCAGGCGAAAGTGAGCCGATAGCGTCGTATGGGTTTGAAGCCAGCCATAGCGTCAGCGGGGTGTGAGGGTGATGATGGGTATCACCATTTCTTCGAGCGATATGCCACCGTGTTGGAAGGTGTCGGTGTAGTATTGCACGTAGTAGTTGTAGTTGTTGGGGTAGGCAAAGAAGTCGCGTCCGGTTGCGAAGATGTAGGCCGTGGCTACGTTGGGTGCGGGGAGGCCGAGCGCTTGTGGTTGCTTTACTTCGTAGACCTGCTTGGGGTTGTAGGAGAGGGTTTTGCCGAGTTTGTAGCGGAGGTTGGTGTTGGTGTTGCGGTCGCCTACTACCTTGATGGGATTGTCCACGCGTATGGTGCCGTGGTCGGTGGTGAGCACCACTTTGAAGCCCATAGCGGCGATTTTGCGGAATAGGTCGAGGGTGGCCGAGTGGCGAAACCATGACTCTGTGAGCGAGCGATAGGCGGCGTTGTTGGCGGCCAGTTCGCGAATCATCTTCATCTCGGTGCGGGCATGGCTGAGCATGTCGATGAAGTTGAGCACCAGGATGTTGAGGTTGTTTTCTTTGAGGTTGGCCAGGTCGCGAGTGAGTCGCTCGGCGGCGGGTGAGTCGTTGAGTTTGTTGTAGGAGAATTTGTCGTTGCGGCGATAGCGCTTGAGCAGGGTTGCAATGAGTGGCGACTCGTTGAGGTTCTTGCCCTGTTCGTCCTCCTCGTCGACCCAGAGTTCGGGAAAGAGGCGTTCGATGTCGAGCGGCATCAGACCTGAGAATATGGCGTTGCGGGCATACTGCGTGGCGGTGGGGAGTATGGAGCAATAGGTGTCCTCCTCAATGCTGAAGATGTCGGAGAGGAGCGGAGCCACGGTGCGCCATTGGTCGAGGCGGAAGTTGTCGATGAGTATGAAGAACACCTTTTCGCCGCGGTCGAGCATGGGGAAGACCTTCTTGGGGAGCAACTCGGGGCTGATGAGGGGTCGGGGGCCATGGTCGGGAGCAACCCACGAGGCATAGTTGCGCTTAATCCAGCGAGCGAAGGCGTTGTTTGCTTCCTGCTGCTGCATTTGGAGCATTGAGGCCATGTCGGAGCCAGCCAGACGCAGTTCCCAGTGCACCAGTCGGGAGTAGAGTTTTTGCCAGTCGGCAAACTCCTCGCAGGCGGCTATATCGTCGGCCAACTGCATGAATTCCTGGCGATAGGAGCCAGAGGTTTGACGATTGACAAGGTCGTCGGCATGCAGATTTTTCTTGATGCTCAGCAAGATTTGGTTGGGGTTGACTGGCTTGATGAGGTAGTCGGCGATTTGTTGACCCACGGCCTGATCCATCACACCCTCCTCCTCATTTTTGGTGATCATAATCACAGGCGTCATGGGGAGGATTTGCTTGAGACGCTCGAGGGTTTCGAGGCCAGAGATGCCGGGCATATTTTCATCGAGGAAAATGATGTCGGGGTGCTGCTCGGAGGCCATAGCTATGGCGTCGTGACCGTTGTTGGCGGTCACAACGTCATAACCCTTATTTCGCAGGAAGATGATATGCGGTTTCAGGAGGTCGATTTCGTCGTCGGTCCAGAGGATTTTAGCCATAGGCGGGAGGAGAGGTTAGTGAATTATCCTTCGCGGTCGGAAAATTCCATGAGGAAGGCCTTGATGAAGGCGTCGATGTCGCCGTCCATCACGCCGCCCACGTCGGAGGTTTGATAGTTGGTGCGGTGGTCCTTGACGCGGCGGTCGTCGAACACATAGGAGCGAATTTGGGAACCCCATTCGATTTTCATCTTGGAGGCTTCCACCTTGGCTTGTTCCTCCATGCGGTGGCGCAGCTCCTTGTCGTAGAGAATGGAGCGGAGTTGGCGCATGGCGTTTTCCTTATTCTTCGGTTGGTCGCGCGTTTCGGTGTTTTCGATGAGGATTTCCTCTTTTTCGCCGGTGTATGGGTCGGTGTATTGGTAGCGCAGACGCACGCCCGATTCCACCTTGTTGACGTTCTGACCGCCAGCGCCGCCTGAGCGGAAGGTGTCCCAGCTGAGCAGGGCGGGTTCAACCTTCACCTCGATGGTGTCGTCCACTAAGGGGGTGACGAATACCGATGCGAAGGAGGTCATGCGCTTGCCTTGGGCATTGTAGGGCGACACGCGCACCAGACGGTGCACACCGTTTTCGCTCTTGAGATAACCATAGGCAAAGTCGCCTTCAATGTTGATGGTTACCGACTTGATGCCTGCTTCCTCGGCTTCGAGGAGGTTGGCGATAGAGGTTTTGTAGCCGTTTTTCTCGGCCCAGCGCAGATACATACGCATGAGCATCGAGGCCCAGTCCTGACTCTCGGTGCCACCAGCGCCGGAGTTGATTTTGAGCACCACGTCCATTTTGTCCTCCTCGCGGCGCAGCATATTGCGGAGTTCGAGGGCTTCGATTTTGGCTATGGTGGCGGCATACTGCGCATCGAGTTCCTCCTCAGTGACCAGTTCCTCCTTGAGGAAGTCCCAGGCCAGCTGGAGTTCTTCGGTTGCGCGGTCAATTTCCTCATAGCCTTCGATCCAGGCTTTGAGGTCCTTGATTTTTTTCATTTGCACTTGTGCTTCTTTGGGGTGTTCCCAGAAGTCGGGCACGTGGGTGCGGAGTTCTTCTTCTTCTACTTGGATTTTCTTGCTATCGATGTCAAAGATACCTCCTCAGCGCCAGCTTGCGCTCAAAGGTCTCTTTTAATTGCTCTTGAGTGATCATTTGCTTGAGAGTTTGTGGGGGAATTGGGAGTGTATACGAAAGGGCAATAATTTATATAAGTTATATGAGTTCTATAAATTATATAAATTATTGAATGGGAGCTGATTGAACGCGCGGGGCTTACTGCACGGGAGCAGCGGGTGCTTCGGCAGCGGGCACGGCGGGAGCTTCAACGGGGAGTTGTGAGCGGATGCCAGTGTCGGCGGTGAGCGAAGGAGCGCAGAACACGCTGAGCACAGAGAGCAGAGCTACGGCGGCAGCGAGGTACCAGGTAACTTTTTCGATCACGTCGTTGGTGCGCTTTACACCAAGGATTTGGTTGCTACCAGCAAAGGAGGAGCCAAGGCCGCCGCCTTTGGATTTTTGAATCAGCACTACGCCGATCAGGAGCACGGCGCACAGGATTGTCAGGACGATGACTAAGGTGTAGATCATAAGAATTTATTGTTGTTTATTTTTGAGTTCTTGAATGTCGATTAGTTTCTTTAGGAAGCGTAATTGATCTGCAAAGTAAATACTTTTTTCGGGAAAATTCAAATTTAAATTGCTAATTATTTCATAAGCCTTGGTGAAATTGCCTCGGCGAATGTAGATTTTGGCCAGAGATTCGCTCAGCGAGGAGCCTTCGACGGGGGCGGGTTTGGACACCTCGCGCGTGGGTGCTGGGGCAACTGGTGCAGACTCCTCGCTTGGGGGTGTGGGGAGTTGACCACTTGCCTGCTTGCTCTTGATAATGAATGAGTTAATCAGCGCATCTTGGGAGCCTTCGGGGGCTTCGTCGGCCTCGGGTGCGCTCTGTTCCTCCTCCTGCTGGAGTATGGTGGCATAGTCGGGTGTGGGGTTGAAAATCAAGCGTTCGAGCAGCTCATCTTCCTGTTGCGACTGCGAGCCGTAGGTGGACAGAAATTTTTCGATTGTGTCGGTGGTTCCGGGCGTTTCGTGGCGCTCAACGGGATAAAATGCGGCCAAATCGATTTCCACATCCACGTTGGCAGCCATGGCCAACTGAGCGGGTGAGGGCGACCGCAAGGCGGCAAACACTAATAGCTCCTGGCGCTCCTCGGCCGAGATGGCGGGAGTGTTGCGCAGGCGCATCACGGCCGGATATGTCCACCAAGGCATCTGCTCGCGCAGCTGCATGCACTCCTCGGCGGTAGGCTTCTGATTGGGTTCAAATGCGGTCGATTCCATGTTGTGTTTACCAATCGCCGAGGGTGGCATTAAAAATGAGTTCTACGAGTTCGTTTGAAATCTCCTTGCAGAGTTGATCTTGCACATCGTTGAGCATCTGCGAGGCATCGAAATTGCGATAGACGGAGAAGGTTTGGTCCTTGTCCTTACCGGGCGTTTTGTTGTCGATATACTTCACGCGCACCGTGATTGTGAGGCGCGTTTCGGTGGCATAGGCGTTGGTGCCCACGGCCTGCGGAGTGAGTTCGTAGCCCGTGATTTCGCCCTCAATTTGGAGGTCGGCGTTGCTGGAGCCTACGGAGGTTTGGAGACGCGTGTTGCGTTCGATATAGTCCACGAGAGTGGTTTCAAACGTTTGCTGCAAGGGTGGATACACCAACGCGGCACGAATTGGGAACTCGCTGATAGAGATAGTTTTATACACCGAGTAGTCCAGCGCCGAACCATTGAGCTTGTAGCTCACGCGGCAGGCTTGCAGCGGGAGCAGGAGCAGCAAGGCGAGCAGGACTGACTTTATCGCTATCAGGGTCTTATTCCAGATCATAATCTTTGATTTTGCGATAAAGGGTTCGTTCGCTGATATTCAGCTCCTTGGCGGCGGCCTTGCGGCGGCCAGCATTACGTTCGAGGCTCTGGCGAATGAGTTCGCGCTCGTTTTGCTCCAGGGTGACAGGCGAGTCAAGTACCTCCACCACCTGGTTGAGCTCAATTGGCTCCACCTCGCGATAGTCGGTGAAATTGGCTTGCGGCAGGGATATGTGCTGCGGAGCTATGGTGGAGCTGGCTTGGCTGTTGAGTTGACTGCGCAAGGACTCCACCTCGAGTTGGAGCGAGCGCACCATATTAAATAGCTCGCGCACGTAGGCCTCATTTCCTGCGGTGGATTGGGCTGCGGGGGCACCGACCACGGCGGGAGTGCAAAACAAGTCGGGCAGATAGCTACTGAGCACGTCGCGCTCAATCGGTTTGTCGGCCTCAAATAGGGCCAACTGCTCAATGACGTTCTTGAGTTGGCGCACATTGCCTGGCCAACGATAAGCCTCGAGCTGAGCGCGAGCTGCGGGGGAGAACTGCACCACGGGGGTGGAATAGCGCTCGGCAAAGGCAGTGGCAAAGCTGAGTGCCAAGAGACTAATATCATCACCGCGCTCGCGCAGCGGGGGCACATTGATTTGCACGGTGCTCAGACGATAGAACAGGTCCTGGCGGAAGCGTCCTTCGGCCACGGCCTTGGCGAGGTCGACGTTGGTGGCGGCCACCACGCGAATGTTGGTGTGCTGCACCTGGCTCGAACCCACCTTCAGGAACTCGCCTGACTCCAGCACACGCAGTAGGCGCGCCTGAGTGGTGAGCGGCAGCTCGGCCACTTCATCAAGGAATATAGTGCCACCGTCGGCCTCCTCAAAGTAGCCTTTGCGAGTGGCCACGGCACCCGTGAAGGAGCCTTTTTCGTGGCCAAAGAGTTCGGAGTCGATGGTGCCTTCGGGGATTGCGCCGCAGTTTACGGCAATATATTTAGCGTGTTTGCGGGCGCCAGCGGAGTGAATAATTTTAGGGAAAAACTCCTTGCCAGAGCCGCTTTCGCCTATGATCAGTACCGACAAATCGATCGGAGCCACGCGCAGTGCGCGGCCCACGGCTTCGAGCAGTGCGGGCGAATTGCCCACGATGCCCAAACGCTGTTTTACGGAACGAATATCGGCAGATGTGACCATAATTAGCCCACAAAGTTACGCATTTTTTTCGGGATTTGCAAGCCCTCGTCAGGGTTTGGAGCCAAACAGCGACTGAATGGAGCCTATGGAGGAGAGCACGGAAGAGGCCTCGTAGGGGATGTAGACCGTCTTATTGTCCTTGCCTGAGGTCATTTCGCGGAGGGTGTCGATATACTTCATGGCGAGCATATAAGTGGCTGGGTCAGTGTGCGTTGCGGCCACCGCTTCGGCCACACGGCGAATGGCTTCGGCCTCCGCTTCAGCATTGAGAATGATAGCGCGAGCCTCGCCTTCGGCGCGGAGCACCTCGGACTGCTTGATAGCCTCAGCATGGTTGATTTGCGAGGCTTTTTGGCCTTCAGATTCGAGGATGAGCGACTGTTTTTTGCCCTCAGCGTTGAGAATTTCGGCGCGGCGATTGCGCTCGGCTTGCATCTGTTTTTCCATGGCCACGCGCACGGTTTCGGGTGGGGTGATGTCTTGCAGTTCCACGCGATTTACCTTGACGCCCCACTTATCGGTGGCTTCGTCGAGGATTACTTGCAGGCGCGAGTTGATAGTGTCGCGCGAGGTGAGCGTTTCGTCGAGTTCGAGTTCACCGATTACGTTGCGCAGCGAGGTTTGCGTCAATTTTTCGATAGCGTTGGGGAGGTTATCGATTTCATATACGGCCTTTTTCGGGTCAACGATTTGGAAATAGAGTAGGGCGTTGATTTCGGTGGTGACATTGTCGCGCGTGATTACTTGCTGCGAGGGGAAGTCGTAGACCTGTTCGCGAAGGTCAATCACTGAGGTGGAGGTGGTGCGCACCTGACGCACACCGCCCACCGACGTTTCAATGCGGCAGGTGTAGATGGTTTTGGCGCGGTCAATGAAGGGGATGATGAAGTTTAGGCCGGGAGGGAGCACTGAGTGGAAGCGTCCAAGACGTTCGATTACGCGGGTTTCGGACTGCGGCACGACCTTTATGCCGCCCCAGAGTAGCGAAATGGCTACTATGGCAATTACACTGATGGCAATCATAGAAGAGGGGATATTAGGTGATTATGAGAGAACGGAGGGGAGGTGCCAGCTCAGAATATGGGGAAGATGGCGGTGACGGTGCCTACAATGGCGAAGATGATGAGGAGCGAGCCAATGAGGCGGTTGATGATGTAGAGAGAGCGGACGTTGAAGTGGGCGCGCATCTTGTTGACGAGATAGGTGATGCCAAACCACCAAGCGAATGCGCCTCCGGCAATGCTCAGATAGCCAAGGAAATAATGATGATACTCATAATCGGGCAGCAGGAAGTTGAACCGCGCAAACAGGCCGATGATGAAGAATAGAATTGCGGGGTTGGAAAAGGTGAGGAAGAAACCCGACACGAGGTCAGACCAGTGGGTGGTTGCTTCAGGCTCATCGTCGTTTTTCTGCTGCATGCGTGAGGGGTTCTTGCGCCATAGCACTATGCCGAAGAGCATGAGCACTATTGAGCCAATGATTTGGATTATCAACTGGTGTTGATCCAGGAAATCTGTGATGAAAGCGATGCCGCAACCCGTTATTACGCAATAGATTAAGTCGGAAATAGCAGCTCCGATGCCAGTGTACAGTGCTGGAACGCGTCCCTTGGTGAGGGTGCGTTGAATTACCAACATGCCGATAGGTCCCATTGGGGCAGAAATCAGCACGCCGATGGCCAGGCCACGTAGTATGACGTAGATTATGCTATCCATTCTCTTTGGGTATAATTCCGTGCAAAGTTACAAAAATATTTTGAACTGACCAAAAAAAGACCATTCTCAGAGGAAAAATCCCTCGAGAATGGTCATCGAAATAGCGTGATAATGATGTTGTGATTGGTGTATTACTTGATGAGTAACGCTGCAAAGTTACGCACTCTATATTACACCGCTGTTACAATCCTAATACTTTTTTGTTATTTTACCAACACCTTGCGGCCATTGATGATGTTGATACCCTTGACGGGGGCGCTGAGGCGACGGCCCGAGAGGTCGAAGATGCCTTCGGCAGCAGGGGTTTCCACCACTTCAGCTATGGAAGTGGCGTTGCCAGGGTGAGGCTCAAAGGTGAAGATGCCGGCGTTTTGGTCGGTGGGGTTGGTGTACATATGTACCGAGTAGGCTTGACCTGCGGCGGAGATGTTCATATACCAGCCAGCGGTGGCATTGGCTGAGGTGATAGCCGAGTAGAAGCCATTCTCATCTGCGCCTTGCACGGCGGAACCCTTATAGGTGTCGACGAGGTAGAAGCCGTAGTGCTTAGTGTTATGGTCGTAGTCAAAGCGGCTGGAGTTGTGACCGAGGTTCACCGAGGGGGTAGCATTGACGGAGCCGTTGGGGGCAGCCTTGCACACCATAGCATAGTGGTCGCCGTTGGGATCTTTTTCAAATTTAAACCACTGGTAGTCATAGTGATCATCGCTGGCATCGGCGGGCTTAGCGTGCCAGAGGCGGTCGGCTTGAATGTTGGCGTTATTGAGTCCGCTGACGGAGGCCTTCACAGCGTCGACGCGAGCGTCAGACACCAGCTCGATGCACGCGCCATAGCGAGGCTGAGTGTCGGGACCATTGAAGCGAGTGTTCAAGCGGAACCATTGCGAACCCGAGAGCACATCTTCCTTGGTGGGGACAGTGGCTTCGCCCGTGTCGCCTTCCACCTTGACTTGGATTGATTGCTGAGCCGACTTCAAGCCTTGGCCAGCAGCATAGTAGGTGAGAGTGCCAGTTTCGGAAATGACAGCGGAGGCGGTGAGGTTGGTCACCTCGGGGGCGGGCATCTCCTTGCCGTTCCAGAGCAGAACGAGTTGAGAGGCCAGCGGGAGGGTGAACGAAACGGTGGCACTTTCGCCCTTAGCCACATTCACTACGCCCTCGATAGCCTCGGGGGTGACTACGGCAACAGGGGCAGCCACGGCAAAACGCCATTGCTTGCCAGCATTATTTGCATTGTAGGGGTTGATAGAGTAGCCCTGACCAGCACCGGCATGATTGAGCGGCTGACCTGTGGAGCCAGTAATCACCACGTTGCTGCCGTTGGCGTCCTCGTCCTCGGTCAGGGTGAAACCATATTGCAGGCCGTCGGTGAGCGACCAGCGGCCAGTGTTGGCCGTGGCCGAGCAGGTGGTGGCAACGCTCTTGCCGCTGTAGGCCTTATTAATCATGGCATACTTGCCTGAGCCATCGGGGTCGAGTACAAAGCTCCAGAGTTGAGCGTCATCGTTGGGCACATAGTCGGCGGTCCAGAGCATACCAGCAGCGGGCTGAGTGCCCGAGGTGTTGGCTATGCCGTAGCTGTTTTGGCCGCTACCGCCGTCGAGCACCACCATCACCTTGCCAAAACGGTCGGTGGGAGTGTTCTTAGTGGTGGTTAGTGTGTACCATTCGCCGGGAGTGGGGAGCGCAGCCGAAGCCGCCATAGCGCAAGCACACATTGCAAGAGTAAAGATTTTTCTCATGGTAGTGAGTGTGATTTGATGGTTTATAATTTCGTGCAAAGATAGTCATTATTCTGTATTCTACCAAAAAAAAATGGTAAACGACCCTCTCTGAGGGTTCAAATGCAGAGAAGTTTGGCAAAACACAAAAAAAATCGTAACTTTGTGCCATGATTGACCAGGAAACCGTCCGCAAAATTCTCGACACCGCCGATATTGTAGAGGTGGTGGGCGACTTTGTCAAACTCCGTCGCAGCGGAGCTAACTATATAGGTCTGTGCCCGTTTCACAACGAGCGCACACCCTCCTTTAGCGTCAGCAAGGCCCGAGGCTACTGCAAATGCTTTTCCTGCGGCAAGGGTGGCTCGCCCGTAGGCTTCATCATGGAGCACGAAAAACTATCCTACGTGGAGGCGCTCCGATGGTTGGCCAATAAATATCATATCGAAATCAAAGAGCGCGAACTCAGCCCTGAGGAACGTGCCGCCGTGAGCGAGCGCGAGAGTATGTTTGCTCTCAACGAGTTTGCCCTCAACTTCTTTGAACGCACCCTCTCCGACTCCGACGAAGGACGCGCCATCGGTCTCTCCTACTTCCGTGAACGCGGTCTGTCCGACGCCTCAATCAAGAAATTCCGCCTCGGATTTGCGCCCGAAAAACATGACGCGCTGGTAACTGCTGCCCTCGCGCAGGGCTACAGTAGCGACCTCTTGGCCGCCACGGGTCTCTGTTCCCGCTCCGAGCGCGGTACGCTTTACGACCGCTTTCGCGGGCGCGTCATCTACCCCGTGTTCACCCTCTCGGGCAAGGTGGTGGCTTTTGGCGGACGCACACTCAAAACCTCCAAGGAGGTGGCCAAATATGTCAACTCCCCCGAGAGCGCAATCTACCACAAGAGCGACCAACTATATGGTCTCTATCAGGCTCGCCGCGCCATAGTGTCGGCCGATAAATGTCTGCTCGTGGAGGGCTACATGGACGTGATTTCCATGAGCCAACGCGGTGTGGAAAACGTTGTGGCCTCCTCTGGCACCTCGCTCACCGAAGGCCAGATAGCGCTGCTCCACCGCTTCACCTCCAACGTCACCGTAATTTACGATGCCGACCCCGCCGGCATCAAGGCTTCGCTCCGAGGCATAGACATGCTCCTGGCCCACGGCATCAACGTCAAGGTGATGCTCCTCCCCCCGGGTGAGGACCCCGATTCCTACGCCAAATCTCACTCGCTGGAGGAGGTGGAGGAGTATATCCGCCAAAACGAAACCGACTTCATCCGCTTCAAGGCGCGCGTGATGCTCCAGTCCATGAGCAGCCCCGACGATCCCGTGGCGCGCGCTGGAGTCATTGCCTCCATGGCTCGCTCCATATCGGTAATCCCCGACCCGGTGCTCCGCAGCGAATACGTCAAGGAGTGCGCCCGTGTGCTCTCCACCAAGGAAGAAGTTGTGGCGCTGCAAGTGGCCAAGTATCGCAACGAAACCATCGCCGCGCAAGCCCCCGCCCAGCAACAACAGCAGCAGGAAACACCCCCGCCGCCCATTACCGCCACCATACCGCCCCGCCAGAGCTTTGCCACCGATAGCCGCGCCGCTTATATGCGCCCCACGGAGCTTGAGCTGATGCGCCTGTTGGTGCGCTACGGTATGCTCCCCCTGGCCGAAAGCGTAGACGATAGCGGCCAGCTTATCGAGATGATTTCCGTGGCGCAGTACGTAAAAATGGAGCTGGAAGCCGATGATATACGCCTTGAAAACCCCGATCTCGGGAAACTCTTTGAGGAGATTCTTCGCCTCAAGGAGCCATGGGCGGCCGAGCTGCAACGCCTTGAGGGTGAAGCCGCTGACGTGGCCGCGCGTCATCGTGCCGACTCCGCCATTTCGCCCCAAGGACTCACCATGGAGCAGTTCAAGAAGAAGATGGACGACCTGGAGGCCGCAGCCACTCGCGCCGCGCAGGACTACGTAGCCACGGCCACCGAGGCCTTCATTCCGCGCATACTCGGTGCGAGTCCCGATGCTGAAATTCGCAACTTAGTCAATAGCTTAGTGGCCGAAAAATACGTGCTCAGCAAGATGCACTCTAAGGCCCAAAAACTCGAAAGCGAACGCGATCTACTCTCCACGCGAGTGCCTAAAGCCGTGTGCGGTATGCGCATAGCCATCCTCCAATGGCAAGAAAAAGAACTGCGTCACGACCTGCTGCAAAAGGCCGCCACGCCTGAAGCCGCCGACATTCTGGCGCGCCTTCAGCAGCTCCGCTCCCTCATCTCACAATTTGCCCGTCTTCTCGGCGACCGCATTATCCTCCCCAACTAAAGTAGCCATTGTCAATTATTTTATAGAACCTCCCTTAATCGAAAAAAAA
>QLIP01107126.1_pt1 | contig 12181 bp, 7 predicted proteins | sample 1769771 | NCBI WGS metagenome assembly QLIP01 (sample SAMN09428762, study PRJNA476227) | Gut metagenome, whole genome shotgun sequencing project. | isolation source: cecum | host: Rhizomys sinensis | place: China: Jinsha town of Minqing, Fujian Province | collected 2013-09-23
AGCCGCCCCTGGCGTTAACATTTTTGGGGGAACGAGGTCTAAGTTAGAGGGTAGTCCTTGAAGGGCTAAAAAATGCACATATAAGATGAAGGCATGGAAAATGAAAAAAAAATTCCATGCCTTCACTTTATTTTTATGAAATTGTAATAAGTTTTACACTGAAATCCGAAAAAAAAGTTTAACTTTGTATAGAAACAAGTACCCCGGGCAGCGATTTTTACCGCTTGCATCTGTTTAGGGTTCTACAAACATTAATTGACGACAATATGCCCGCTCCTTTTGAATTGACAGCATCGCTGAAGAGATTCTTCGGTTTTGACAAGTTTAAAGGCGACCAGCAGCAGATAATTGAAACTCTTCTGGCCGGTGAAGACACGTTTGTGCTTATGCCTACCGGTGGAGGGAAATCTCTCTGCTACCAGTTGCCCGCATTGGTTTCGGAAGGAACGGCCATTGTAATCTCCCCACTGATTGCGCTGATGAAGAATCAGGTAGATGCTTTGCGCAACTACAGCGAGGACAATCGCATAGCACATTTTCTTAACTCATCGCTCACCCGAGCCGGTGTGGAGGCTGTTAAGGATGATGTGCGGGCAGGGAGGACAAAGTTGCTGTATGTGGCTCCCGAGTCGCTTACAAAAGAGGTAAACGTAAACTTTCTGAAATCGATAAAGATTTCATTTTTTGCAATCGATGAGGCACATTGTATCTCGGAATGGGGTCATGACTTCCGTCCGGAATACCGCAAGATACGCCCCATGATTTCGGAAATTGGAAATTTCCCGGTCATTGCACTCACTGCAACTGCCACCCCCAAAGTGCAGCACGACATACAGAAGAATCTGGATATTCTCAATGCCAAAGTTTTCAAGTCGAGCTTCAATCGCGAGAACCTGTACTATGAGGTGCGTCCCAAAAGCAAGGATGTGGACAGCGAGATTATAAAGTATATAAAGAATCACCATGGAGAGTCGGGTATAATCTACTGTTTGAGTCGCAAAAAGGTAGAGGAGCTTGCCGAGACACTCCGCATAAATGGTATTAATGCACTGCCATATCATGCCGGGATGGAGCCGCAGCTTCGCAATGACAATCAGGATTCGTTTATCAATGAGAAGGTGGACGTGATTGTTGCCACAATAGCATTCGGCATGGGTATTGACAAGCCCGACGTTCGCTTTGTGATACACTATGATATACCCAAGAGTCTTGAAGGGTATTATCAGGAAACAGGACGTGCCGGTCGCGACGGTGGGGTGGGGAGGTGTATTACCTACTTCTCGCATAAGGATATCCAGAAGCTCGAAAAGCTGATGCACAACAAGCCTGCTGCCGAACAGGAGATTGGTCGCCAGTTGTTGCAGGAGACTGCAAACTATGCAGAGAGCTCGGTGTGTCGCCGCAAGATTCTGTTACATTACTTTGGCGAGGATTACGAGATTGATAACTGTGGCAGTTGCGACAACTGTCTGCATCCGCACAAAAGGATAGAGGCAACCGATGCGTTGCTGTCTGCTCTGGAGTGTGTGGCTGATGTGGATGGAAACCATAAACACGAATATATTACGAATATTCTGATCGGGCGACCGACAGACGAAATCAAATCAAATCATCATACAACTCTTGAATCGTTCGGAGCATTGGTCCGTGAGGGGGAGAAGTTTGTATCAACACTTCTCCGTCAGGCCGTGGTAGGAGATTACCTGTCGCGCGACCTTGAGCACTATGGCAACCTCCGGATTACTGCTAAAGGGAAGGATTTCATTAAGAGTCCAACATCATTTACAATTGTGGAAGACATAGACTATTCTGAAATGGAGGCAGAGATGCCTGTTAAAGAGGGGGCACTGTGTGCCGCCGACCCTGAACTGTATGCTATCCTTAAGGATTTGCGAAAAAAAATTGCACGTAAAAACAACCTTCCTCCCTATGTGATTTTTCAGGAGCCTTCGCTCGAAGCGATGGCCACCTCGTATCCGGTCACAGAGGAGGAGCTTGCCAATATGCCCGGTGTGGGTCTCGGCAAAGCAAAGAAATACGGCAAGGAGTTTATCGACGTGATTCGCACTCATGTAGAGGTAAACGAAATTATCCGACCTGAAGATATACGTGTTCGCAAGGTTCCGAAGGAGAACAACCTAAAGGTGGCTATCATTCAGGCGATTGACCGTAAGATAGACCTTGTTGAGCTGGCAGAAAGCAAAGGTCTGGAGTTTGAAGAACTGTTGGATGTGATCGAATCCATCGTAGAGTCGGGGACCAAACTCGATATCAGCTATTTTGTCAACGAAGTGCTCGACGAGGACCAGGTTGAGGAACTTATAGAGTATTTCCGTGAGGCCGAAGAAGACGACCTGGAAGCTGCCATCGACGAGTTTGGCAACGATTATGAGGAGGACCGAATCCGTCTTGTAAGAGTAAAATTTATCTCAGAAATGGGAAATTGACAATTTTTGAAACTATTCTGCGTTATTTAAGAGAGCGGTCGCACAGCGCGGCAGCTCTCTTGTTTTTGAATTTCCTAATGATATGAACAATAAGACAAAGTTTATTGCAGGAGCCGCACTTTCCATATTGGCTCTCGGTGTCTGCGCTAATGCTAAGGATAAGGTGATAATGACAGTCAACGGTATTGACGTCCCAGTCTCGGAGTTTGCCTATCTTTATGGTAAAAACAGTCAGCAGCAACAGCTCCAGCAGCAACCGCTTGACGAGTATGTTGAGCTCTTCAAATTATACCGTATGAAGGTGGAGGAGGCAAAAAACGCCGGTATTGACACTACGGCGGCATTCCGCGATGAAATTAGCCGTTACCGCCACGAGCTGGTTGAAAGCAAACTTGTTGATTCAGTGTATCTCGAGAAGCTGGCCACCGAAGCTTACGACCGACTAAAGGAGGAGGTTGAGGCCACTCATATCATGTATTTCAAGACTCCCGATGCAGCCGAGAATCGTGCAAACCGAGCCAAAATAGACTCGATAAGAAATCTAATTGTGAATGGTGCTGATTTTGCAGAGTTGGCACGTAGCAACTCGCAGGATCGCGCTTCGGCGGTAAATGGTGGTCGCATGGGGTATATCTCGTCCATGCAATATCCGTACGCTTTTGAAACCGCAGTCTATAATACTCCCGACGGGGAGGTGTCCGAAGTGTTTGAATCCCCTGTAGGTTATCATATCGTGAAGGGTGGCAAGCACCGGGCACCACGCGGCAAGGTGAGAGCTGCGCATATTTTGCGATTGACACAGGGTGTACCTCCGCAAGTGGCTGCCGGTGCAAAGAGCCTGCTTGACTCGCTTTACAGAGTGGTAAAGGGGAATCCCGATGCATTTGCCGATGTTGCCACTCGATATTCGGAAGATCCCGGCTCGGGTGCGCAGGGAGGCGAACTCCCGTGGTTCGGTTCCGGTGAGATGGTTGCCGAGTTTGATTCGGTGGCTTTCGCCCTCCCCAATGGAGAGATAAGCGAACCGTTCAAGACTTCTTACGGTTGGCATATCATCAAGAAACTTGATTCCAAGGGGGTGCCCGAATATTCGGAAGTAAAGAAAGATATTATGCGGCGAATAGCAAATCCGCAGGACGACCGGTTCCGCATGATTCGCCAGAATCAGAATATGCGACTTGCCAAACTCAACAAGGGTAAGCTGAATGGGAAGGTCGTGGATGCCATGAAACGTTATATTGCCGGTAACGGTATCGATTCAACCTTTGTTGCAGAATGGACAGAATCGCCAAAGGGTGACGAGACCCTTTTTGCCGTTGGCAAAACCAAAATTAAAAGTTCTGAACTTGCATCGATACTATCCCGCATGATGGTAGCAGACCCGCAGACTGCAGCAACAATCTTTGACGTTCAGCTTGAAAACCTTTATAACAGCAAGTTGGTGGCTGCCGAGGAAAACCGTCTTATCACGTCCGACCCGTCACTGAGCAATCTTATGAAGGAGTACAATGACGGCTCGTTGCTATTTGAAATCAGCAAGCAGAAAGTTTGGGATAAGGCAGCGCAGGATATTGAAGCACAAAAGCGTTATTTTGATGCTCACAGAGCACAGTACAAATGGCGCGCTCCCAAAGCAAAGGGTTATCTGGTGCAGACGGTAAATGATTCAGTTGCCTCATTGATAAAGCGTGCATCTGTCGGTGTTGGACGCGACTCGTTGGTGACTACGCTTCGTAAGCAGTTTGGCAAGCAGATTTCTGTTGACAAGGTATTGGTAGACAGGGGTCAGAATTTGATGGTCGACTATCTGCTGTTTAACGGAAAGGAGACGAAAGGGGCACGTGCAAACTTCCCTGTATTCTTTATGATTGACCCACGTGTCATCGACGAGCCTGAAGAATTTGGTGACGTTCGTGCCATAGTGGCAGGTGATTATCAAAACATGCTTCAGGATGAGTGGGAGGCTGAACTTCGCAACAAGTATGCCGTGAAGGTAAATGAGGGTGTCCTTCGACGATTCAAGAAGTAATAAGTTAAAATACATTAACTTGACGGGTTGGACGGTTCATCTTGGGGGTATTTTTATTTTTATACTGATTTTTTTATTAAATTTGTAGACTGATAGGAAATTTAACACCTGTCACGATAATTGTGAAGCATCCGTTCATAGTCATATTGCTGATGGTTCTCGGTGTAACATCATGTGCACACGAGGAGAAGAGTGAGGATACCCGTCAGGGGGTTCTTGTTCAGATTGGTGATACTATCCTAACTGTCAGCGATGTGGTGGAGCATATGCCGTCGGGGCTGTCGCAAGAAGACAGCATCGCCTTGTTTGATGCCTATGCCCAGCGGTGGGTGCGCTCTATGTTGCTTGCCGAGGTGGCAAACCTCAATGTGGTGGACCGCAACGAGATTGATCGGTTGACAGAGGAATACCGTAATTCGCTCATAATTGAGCGGTATCTTGCCAGCAAAGGGGAGGAGTCGGAAGATGTCGACGATGCCAGTGTCCGTAAATATTTTGAGGCAAATCGCGCCGATATGAAGATAACTTCCCCTCTTATAAAAGGGGTGTTTATAAAGGTTGCAGAGGACGACGGCAAGTTGAGCGATATCCGACGTTGGATGATGACCTCAACACCGGGTTCAATCGATAATATCGAGAAGTATGGTCTGCGCCAGGCAACGCAATATGAGTATTTCAAGGACCGATGGATGGACTGGAACGAAGTGGCAGAGCTTATCCCTTACCGCTTCTATGATGCAGATGCATTTTTAGGGTCGATGAAGGATTTTGAAACCTCTTATAACGGGTCGGTATATCTGCTTCATGTGAGTGAGTTTCTCCCCACTGGGACTGAAATCCCCTATGAATATGCATACGGAAAGATAAAGGATATCCTGCGTAGAGAACACAAAGAAAAATATAGAAAACTTCTGATAAAATCAATTTATGAGCGCGGAGTTAAGGATGGTAAGGTAAAACCAGGTCTTTACGACCCCGCAAAAGCAATTGACATCAATTAATGACTAACGACAAACGACTATAATATGAAATTTCCTCTTATAAATAAGAAAGGTGTGGCAACGGCTTTGGCATGTGTAGCGCTGATTGCCGTGGCAGCCCCTGTGAAGCGAAATGTAGTGGACGAAGTTGTGTGGATAGTTGGCGACCAGCCTATCTACCGCTCAGATGTCGAGGACCAGTATGCACAGTTGCGCAGCGAGGGTGCCAACATTGGGGGTGACCCATATTGTGTGATTCCGGAACGCATTGCAGTCGAAAAACTTTATCTGCATCAGGCCAAACTCGATACTGTTACCGCTCCTGAGGGTCAGGTTCAGAGCGGTGTCGACAAGCGTTTGGCATATTTTGTCAACAATCTTGGTTCTAAGGAAAAAGTTGAGGAATATTTCCGCAAGCCTTATCCCGAACTGCGCGAGCAGCTGCTAGAAGTAATGCGCAACAACTATATCGTAGAGCAGGTGCAGTCAAGCTTAACAAAGAATGTAAAGGGTACACCCAGCGAGGTGCGTAAGTTCTTCCAGTCACTGTCCGAAGACAGCATCCCCTATGTTCCCATGCAGGTTGAGGCGCAGATTATTTCAATCAACCCAACAGTGCCCCAGCAGGAAATTGAGGATATCAAGGCACGTCTCCGCGACTATTCAGACCGTGTTAACAAGGGAGAAGCTGAGTTCTCGACTCTCGCTATTCTCTATAGCGAGGACGGATCGGCTATGCAGGGTGGTGAGCTTGGTTACAGCCCCCGCTCGGCATGGGTGCCGGAGTTTGCCAACGTAGCGTTTAATCTCAATGACCCCAAGAAGGTGTCGCGTATTGTTGAAACCGAATATGGGTATCACATTCTTCAGCTTATCGGCAAGCGTGGCGACCAGGTGAATGTGCGCCATATCCTTCTCACCCCCAAGGTGAGTGGCAAGGACTTGGAGGAGGCTCGTGTCAAGCTCGATTCGCTCCGCATGGAGATTGTGGCAGAAAAGTTTAAGTTTGACGAGGCTGCACGTTATGTATCTCAGGACAAAGATACCAAAAATAATAAGGGTATCATGGTAAATCCACAGACCGGCAACACACGTTTCGAGATGCAGCAGCTTCCCGCCGAGGTTGCAAAGCGAATTGAGCTTATGAATCCCGGCGATGTGTCGGAAGCTTTTGTTATGAAGGATGCCAAAAAGAACCGAGACATAGTTGCAATTGTTAAACTTAAGACTCGCATTCCCGGGCATAAGGCAAACCTTGCTGAGGACTACAACATGCTCAAGGATATGTATGAGCACAAAAAGAAACAGGATATCCTGCGCGAGTGGGTGGAACAGAAGATTAAAAATACTTATGTGAAGATTGCCGACGGTTGGCAGAATTGCGACTTTAAGTATGACGGTTGGATCAAAAAGTAACATATATACAAATACCCCGAAGATATTGATTATTCTCCTGATGGCTGTATTGCTGTCGGGAGGATTTTCCATTATCGGCTCTATCTATGCGCAAAAGCGTAATGACAAAAAGGTAGAGCAGGACTCGTATGTCCGTCCAAAACCTAAGCAGCCCATCAAGCCTGAGGTGCCAAAGGTGAATCGCTATCAGAACAACAAGGTGTTTCTCGAGAAAGCAGACTCACTGTTTCGTCCCCCGTTTGATTTCGATGACAAACAGGTGGTGAAAGGTGGGGTCGTGTTTCGTCAGGGTGGCATGTGGATGATGTGTGACTCTGCCTACTACTATCCAGAACGTAATTCGCTCAATGCCTTTGGGCACGTGGAGATGAAGCAGGGTGACACGCTGTTTGTATATGCCGACAAACTGTTTTATAATGGTGCCGACCGCAAGGCGGTGCTTACTTCGGGTCCCTCTCGCAGGGAGGTGACTCTTAAGAACCGCAAGGTTACGCTCACTACCGACTCGCTTGACTATGACCTCAATATGGACCTCGGGTGGTATTCCACCGGTGGTAAGCTTGCCGATGATGTAAATACGCTTACATCTATTTATGGGGAGTATTCGCCCACAACAAAGATTGCCAAGTTCATGCAGAATGTGTTGCTAGTGAATCGTAAGGATGGTTATCGTCTAACCACCGAAGAGCTGGATTACAACACAGCTACACATATCGCGTCCATTACAACCGAGACGTTGATAGAGGGTAAGAATGACACTATCATTACTTCGGCAGGTACTTATAATACGACAACCGACTATGCGGTGTTAACAGCCCGCTCCAAAATATTGCACAAGGATAGTGCCCGGAATGTGGTTACCATCGAGGGGGATTCGCTAATATACGACAAGGACCGCAGAGTGAGCCGTGCGTTTATGTTCCGCGATGGGACTAAGAACGGACGACCGGTTGTGATGACGGACACAGCTCATAAGGTAGTGATTTATAGCGGTTATGCCGAGTATAATGATTCTACTCAGCGAGGGTATTCGACAGATTATCCGTTGCTGGTGGAGTATTCTCGAGCCGACACACTGCTGTTGCGCGCCGATACCATTTTGACAACCGTCAGGGTTGAAAATGTTTGGCCTGACAGTTTGAAGCATGAATGGACGCAAGCCACACGCGACCGACTGAAGCAATATACGTCGTTGCAACAGATAGCCGATTCGTTGGTTGTAAAGTTAGGGTTATTACCCTACAATTTTGGTAAGCCTGGTTCACATGAGAAACTGTACGGCTTCAAGCCAGAGTTTTTTGAATATTTGAGTAGCCTCAAGGTGCGTCCCAAGCGTGATGAGTCAAGCAAGAATGATGATACATCGAAAGGGGATGGAAACATTATTGCGGCAGATGGTGATAACCCCGCAGAGTCTGGGGATGCGCTAATTGCTGGCAATATACCGGAACCAATTAAACGTGACAAACCAATTAAACGTGCAGAGCCGGAGGATAGTGCAAAACGGATTGCTGCTCCAGTTACGCGCATAGACAAATTTGGACGCGACTCGGCGTTTATGGTCCCCAAGGATTTCTATACCGCTACGGCGATTGGTCGAGCTCGATTCTTCAAGCAGGATTTACAGGGGGTAGCCGATACCATCAATTATCAGCAGTATGATTCGATGCTCTATCTTATCCGCAAACCGATAGTGTGGAGTGGTGAACGTCAGATTTTTGGAGGTCGTATCAATATTCACCTAAAGGATTCGACAGCTGACCGAGCATATCTCCCCGAACGAGGATTTCTGGCTGAGCATATAGAAGAGGATTTTTACAATCAGTTATCAGGAAAGTCTATTACGGCTATTCTTGAAAACGGTCAGATAAGAAGTGTGACTGTTAATGGGAATGTCGAGACTATATTCCTGCCGATGGAGAACGATTCGACCTATAACCGTATGATTCAGGCTGAAAGTTCGTTCCTGACCATGGATATGCTTAACCGCAAGCTTGACAAAATCAAGATGTGGCCTGATGTGTCGGGAACAGTGACACCACTTTTTGATGTAAAGAAAAACCAGAAGTATCTCCCCGGTTTCAGGTGGTATGAATACCTTAGACCAAAGAGGGAGTGGTATGGTGACAGACTAAAATGGATTGACGAACTCGGGGAAGTGCCCGAGGATCTCGATAAATATTTTAAGGAAGAGGATGAGCGATATAATAAGACAGCTCCCTGATTCGGTTGCAAATCAGATTGCGGCGGGTGAGGTGATACAGCGCCCGTCGTCGGCTATCAAGGAGCTTGTGGAGAATGCGGCTGATGCCGGTGCTACAAATATAAAGGTGATAGTAAAGGATGCCGGGAAAACGATGATTCAGGTTATCGATAATGGTCGCGGCATGTCTGCCACAGATGCGCGTATGGCTTTTGAACGCCATGCCACCTCCAAAATAAGAAATGCCGACGACCTGTTTACGCTCACCACCATGGGTTTTCGCGGTGAGGCTCTACCCTCGATTTGTGCTATTTCAGAGGTAGATGTCCGCACAAAAGAGAAGGGTGCCCAATTGGGTACACACCTAGTTATTACCGGTAGTAAAATTGAACTTCAGGAGCCGTGTGTGTGCGACGAAGGAACGGTGATTACGGTTAAGAAGCTCTTTTTTAATGTGCCGGCGCGTCGCAAATTTCTTAAGAGTGACAACGTGGAACTCGCCAATATCGTCAGGGAATTTGAACGTATGGCGCTCGTCAACAATCATCTTACTCTCAGTCTCGATGCCGGTTCCAAGCGTATCGACCTGCGTGCAGGCACCTTTAAACAGCGCATTATTGAGCTTTGGAAGCAGAGTTTGGATGCGCAGTTGCTTCCAATCAATGTTGAGACATCGCTGGTGAAGATAGAGGGGTTTATATCAAGACCGGAATTCGCAAGGCGTCGTAACCCCCTGCAATATCTAATTGCCAATGGTCGCAATATGCGTCATCTTTACTTTCACAAAGGTGTGTTGTCATGTTACGAATCGCTTATACCATCCGATACACAACCCTGTTATTTCCTGAAGTTTACTGTCGACCCACAGAGTATTGACGTAAACCGGAGTCCGACAAAGGATGATATCAAATTTGAGTATGAGAACGAAATACGCCCTATTCTGACAGCTGCCGTAAAGGCGGCACTGGGAAAGTTCTCGGCAGTACCGTCAATCGACTTTACTTCGGATGCTTTGGAGGTGATTCCGCCACAGGAGGGGGAGATGCCTGAACAGCCGAACTTCCAGGCCACGGCCGGTTACAATCCATTTAGGGCTGTCGGAGGAGGGTCGCGTGCCAATCTCGATAACTGGGATTCTCTATACGAAAATTTCGCTAATGGTGGTCGTAGCATGGAGGGTTATAATCCAATTCGAGAATTTAACGATACAGACGATGAAGGGAATCATCGCGGTGAAGGAGGGTTTATGCGCTTCCCCGGTTCGGAACAGGCTCCTTTGGAGATGGCCCATGTAGAGAGTGAATTGAGCGGTGGCATCTGGAGTAGCAATGACGCGGAAATCAATATAACTGATTCCGAAACGAATAATCGTTTGAACTCAGAAGATACCGACTCGGCTCCTACACTTTTTCAGGAAGAGTCAAAGAAGGGTATCACCCCATTCTGTATACAATATGCACAGCGATATATCATTACCCCAACACGCGAGGGTTTGATGATTATAGACCAACATCGAGCTCACCTTAAGATTCTTTTCGAAAAATATCGTAAGCGTCTTGAGGGAGAAACTATGGTGGCCCAACACATTTTGTTTCCAGAAATACTGGAACTTGATGAATCGCAACAGGTATCTCTTAATGAGATTGGGGAGGACTTAAAACTTATGGGGTTCAGTCTTGAACATGAAGGTGGCAACAGATGGGGAATTACATCTCAGCCGTCAATGCTTAAGAATGTCAATGCCAAGGATATAGTTCTCAGAATTATTGACTCAGTGAGCGAAGGGTCATCCAATTATGGGAATGACGACCTGTCGGATATCTCTATACAGAGCAAAGCTGCGCTTGTCATGGCTCGCTCGGAAGCGGTGAGAGGTGGAGAGAAGCTGTCGGTGGAGGAGATGGAACATCTCGCCGGCGAACTCTTTGCCCTTCCCGATCCTGTGCGAACCCCTGATGGTAAGACCGTATTTTGCGTGATTGAAGAGACTCGCATCGACCGACTGTTCCAATAAGTATATGTCGAAGTTGTTTAAACTTATTTACGAATATTAAAATGAAGTTTAAACAACTTCATCTATCGCACTTAAAGTATTGCGGTGGCTCCATAACATATCCTATTTAAAAAGGTTAGAACCTGAACATCTATCGTTTTTCTAATATTATGAAACGTTATTTTATTCCTATACTGGGTGTGCTTATGATCTGTCTAAATGCAGTGTCTGCACACTCTCAAATCGTATCGATTGATACGGTTAAGCATGCACGACATTTAAGAGTTGACACGACAAGTGTACCGGCGCAGGTAAATTACTATTTTTCACCACAGCAACTCATTGCACCTGTAACACTCATTGGTCTGGGGACGGCCGGATTGCTTAATCCTCAGTTTCGTGAGGTGCGCAACAACCTTAGAGACCAGATGACAAAAATACGTGGTGATATGTATATCCGTGTGGATGATTATCTGCAGTATGCACCAACAGTTGCATTTATAGGAGCGGAGTATTTGGGTGCAAAACCACATCATACATTGCGAGAGCGATTGGCGGTTGGGTTAACTGCCTACGCCGTTATCGGAACGTTGGTGAACGGAGGTAAATATACTACGCGAGACCTCCGACCCGATGGTAGCAAGCGCAATTCGTTCCCCTCAGGACATACGGCTGTGGCATTTGTAGGTGCTGAGTTGGTAAGGGAAGAGTATGGTTTAAAGCTTGGACTGCCAGCATATATCCTTGCATCGGGGGTGGGATTCCTCCGCATGTATAATAACCGCCATTGGATTAACGATGTGTTTGCGGGTGCCGGAGTGGGAATACTGGGTGCAAGAGTAGGGTACTGGATGCTTCCGGTTTATCGACGCTGGTTTAACTGGAACAATCAGCCCAGCGAACCGATGTTGACCTTAGTTCCCGGTTATACCCCAGAAACCAAGTCTGTAAATCTGGGACTGACCTATATCTTTTAACCTTCAGTCTTCCAGAAGGGTACATTCAGAAGTATACATTTTAAAGAGGTGAAAATCCTCGCTGTAGTGGCGAGAATTCTTATCTCTTTTTTCTTGACCTATAGGTCAAAATGGGTGTTTTTTATGATAGAAAACG
>QLIP01068736.1_pt1 | contig 12141 bp, 10 predicted proteins | sample 1769771 | NCBI WGS metagenome assembly QLIP01 (sample SAMN09428762, study PRJNA476227) | Gut metagenome, whole genome shotgun sequencing project. | isolation source: cecum | host: Rhizomys sinensis | place: China: Jinsha town of Minqing, Fujian Province | collected 2013-09-23
ATTTTAATTATTGAATAAAATAAAGAGTGCTTTATTTTGGTTGAAAAAGCATTCAAAGTCAAACAGGACAAGCTTTGCGGGTGTTTTTATTTTCCACGGTGAACGCCTTATTTTTTAAAAAAATCCTCAGTTCACCGTGGAAGAAAAATTATTGATAGCGTAGGGCTTCAATAGGGTCTAATTCGGCGGCTTTTTTGGCGGGGTAAAATCCAAAGAAAATGCCCACCGCCGCTGCCACTGCAAAGGCAATCAAAGCGCTGCCGCCGGAAATCACCACCGGCATTCCCACCCAAAAATGGACTAAAAGCGTGATCAAAACGCCGGTGAGTAAGCCAATCAAACAGCCGGAAAAAGAAAGCATTATGGATTCCAACAAAAATTGCAAAAGAATATCCGCTTGTCGCGCGCCAATCGCCATTCGGATGCCGATTTCACGCGTGCGCTCAGTCACAGAAACCAGCATAATATTCATAATCCCAATGCCGCCCACCACCAAAGAAATGGAGGCAATGGCGCCCAGTAAAAGCGACATCGTGCGCGTGGCGGCGGCAGCCGATTCTGCTGCCGCGGAAAGATTTCTTAAAAAAAAGTCGTTTTCATCGGTTTCTTTTAAGCGGTGACGCTGACGCAATAGAGCGGTGATATCGCGTTCCACCTGCGGCATTGCTTCTTCTGATGCGGCTTGAACCATCATCATCCGCACCGAACCCGCAAAGCGCGTGCCGAAAACCTTACGCTGCGCAGTGGTCAAGGGAATGATGACGGTATCGTCTTGGTCGCGCCCGTCCATACTTTGCCCTTTTTCCGCTAAAACGCCCACCACGGTAAAGGGAATATTGCCCACACTCATCGTTTTCCCCACGGGGGATTCGCCGTGGAACAAATTTTCCACCACGGTTTTGCCCACAATCGCCACACGCAAGGCAGAGCGCACGTCTGCATCCGAAAAAGCCGCGCCTTCGCTGATTCGCCACGAGCGGGTGGATAAAACATCGGGGGTAGAACCAATCACCTGCGTATTCCAATTTTGCGCGCCATAAACCAATTGCATCATTTTTTGCGCATTGGGGGAAACGGCGGTGACGTTGTCCAATTCACGGATGGCTTCGGCATCCTCCGTGGTGAGGGTGTGCCCAGAACCCGAAGCCGAGCGCGTGCCGGAGGTGTTGGTGGCGCCGGACAACACAATAAATAAGTTGGAGCCCATATCGCTGATGGATTGTTGCACGGACATTTGCGCGCCTTGACCGATGGAAATCATCACCACCACCGCGCCCACGCCGATGACCATTCCCAACATCGTTAAAGCGCTGCGCATCCGGTTGGCGAGCATTGCGCGCCACGCTTCGCCCAACATCGGCAAAAGCAAATTGGAAGGGTTGTGATTCATTCTGCCTCCTCCTTGGGAAAAACAGCTGGCATTTGTGGGCTGATTTGGTCGCTGATGATTTTGCCGTCAAAAAAACGCACCTGTCGCTTGGCGTAAGCGGCAATATCCGGTTCGTGCGTCACCAATACAATGGTGATGCCTTGATTATTTAATTCTTGGAACAATTGCATAATTTCAATGCTGGTGTGGCTATCCAAGTTCCCCGTGGGCTCGTCCGCCAAAATCAGTTTGGGTTCTACCGCCAAAGCGCGCGCAATGGCCACGCGCTGTTGTTGCCCGCCTGAAATTTGGTTGGGCAAATGCGGGGCGTGTTTGATTAAACCCACTTTTTCCAAAAGGGTTAAGGCGCGCGCTTGGCGTGTGGGTTTATCTACCCCGGCATAAACCAAGGGAAGCGCCACGTTGTCAATCAGGCTCATTCGGGAAAGTAAATTAAACCCCTGAAACACAAAGCCCAAGGTGCGGTTTCTAAAATTGGCTAAATCATCCTTTTTCATCAAGGCAACATTTTCGCCCGCCAACCAATATTGCCCGCCGGTGGGCGTATCCAAGCACCCCAACAAATTCATAAAGGTGGATTTGCCCGAGCCAGATGGTCCCATAATGGCGATGAATTCGCCTTTTTCCACTTTTAAACTTGCGCCTTTTAAGGCTTGAAACGTGCCCGCCGCCGTTTGGTAACTGCGGCTTAAATTTTCCGTGCGCAGGACTTCTTGCATTTTAAAAAACGCTCATCTTAAAGCCCGATTTGGGCGCGTTCCCCCCAAGATTTTCTCCGGTCACCACCGAATCACCTTCTTTTAAATCTGGGGAGCTGATTTCCGTTGAACGGTTATCGGTGATTCCCAAAATAACATCCACGCCCACAAAGGCGTTGTCGCGAATCACATAAACCGTGCCGTGTTGTAAGCCATCCTTTTTTTCCACGGTCTTTTCCGATTTTTTTTCATTATTCGTGGGGCGTGGAGGCGGACCCATTGGTCCAATCATCCCCGTTAACACGTTTTTGTTGCTGGCTTTTTTGTTGGTGGCGGGCGGTTTAAAACGCAAGGCGCTGTTATTGACCAACAACACGTTTTGGCGGGTGATAACGGGAATATTCACATAAGCCGTCATCCCGGGAAGCAAAATCTCTTCGTTATTTTCCACCAACACGCGCACGTTGTAAGTGACTACGTTCGATTCCGTGGTGGGGTTTAAGCGCACTTCCTGCACAATGCCTTCAAATTTTCTTCGGGGGTAGGCATCCACTGTGAAATAAACGGGCATATCTTTTTTGATGTCGCCAATGTCTGCCTCCGCAAAGCTTGTGTCAATTGCCATTTTTTTCAAATCTTCGGCAATTTGAATGAGCGTGGGCGTTTGAAAACTGGCGGCAACCGTTTGTCCTTCATCCACATCGCGGTTAATCACCACGCCATCCACGGGAGACAAAATTTTAGTAAAGCCCACGTTGGTTTTGTCGCGCAAATTTTGCGCCTCAGCCTGTTGTAAAGAGGCTTGCGCCGATTTTAAAGTTTGTTCGGCTTGATCCAATTCCTGTTTGGAAACATATTCTTTTTTGTATAAGGCTTGCATACGCCCAAAATTGGCTTTGGCCAAATCCAAGGAAGCTTGGGCGCTCAACACCGATGCCGCGCTTTGGCGCTCGCTGGCTTGCAACAATTCGCCGTCCAATTCCATCAACATTTGCCCTTTTTGCACGCGGTCGTTGAAATCCACATAAAGTTTGCGCACCGTGCCGGAAACCTGCGTGCCCACGGTGATTAAAGTTACGGGATTGAGTGTGCCGTTGGCGGAAACGGTTTTGATAATCGTTCCGGTTTTTAAACTTTCTTGGCGGTATTTTTGGGTCAAATCCACGCCGTTGCCGTGCCCAAAAATGAAAAATGCAATGAGCACCACCGCCAACAAAATCACAATGTTTTTTTTCTTAATCTTCATAAACGCCTTTTTTAAGGAAGAGAAGCCGTGTTGTTTAAACTTTGATAATTCAACGTGCCGGCTGCCTTGGCAAAATCAATGCGGTAACTGTGCCAATTGAGCTCGGCTTGAATTTTTTGTAAGCGCGCATCCGCTAAGGAAGATTGCGCAGAGAGCACGTCCAAAATGTTGCCCACCCCCGCTTTGTAACGTCCCAACGCCACATTGGCGGATTGTTGCGCACTTTTAATCAAATCATTGGTGGCTTTTAAGCTTTGAATGGCGGTCAATAAATTTTGGTAAGCTTGCCAGACATCCAACGCCACTTGATTTTTCAAAAGATCTTCTTCCGCAAGGGCAGATTCATAACGGGTTTTCGCGTCTTTAATCAAATAATGCCGAGAAAATCCGGTAAAAAGCGGGATGTTTACGGATAAACCAATCGTTCCTGTGCGGTTAAACACGCTTGGGGAAGGCGAAAAGCGGCTGTTCCAATTTTCAGAAGCGGACAAATTCAAGGTGGGCAAACCCGCAGCTCTCACCGCGCGGATATTTTTTTGGGCGGCTTGGCTTTGTAAATTTTTGGCTTTTAAATCGGGGCGTAGGGTTAAGGCGGTTTGGATGACGGAATGAATTTCCTTTTCCAACACAATTTTGCGGGGCAATTCTGGAATTTTCGCTAAGGTAAAACTTTGGGTGGGCTCAAAGCCAATGGCGTTGAGCAGATTCCCACGCGCGGTTTGTAAATTGCCCTCGGCGGTGATTCTTTTTAAAGTTGCCTCAGAATAAGCCGTCTGCGCTTGCAATTGGTCAGCGGGCGTGCCCACGCCCACTTCATAGCGATTTTTGGCGGCATCCCAACTTTCTTGGGCGAATTTTTCTGATTCTTTTGCCGCCAACACCGCCGCTTCATTGGCTTTTGCGGTGTAAAAACGCAGTAAAGCTGTTTGAATTAAGGTTTGCACGGCGTTGTTTTCTGTGTGTAAAGCAGCTTGCAGCAACAATTCATCGCGCGCCATTTCTGCGCGCCGCGTTCCAAAATCCAATAAAAGCCACGATAAACTCACATCTGCCCCTTTGGATTTTGTTTTTTGTGATTGCCCGCGGTTTTGTTGCAGGTTTAAATTGGCGTTTAAATCGGGCAAAAGCTTGCTTTTACTTTGCGCCAATTGAAAGGCTTGCAACTGCGCTGCCGCCCAAATGGAGCGGGTTTGCGGATTGTGGCAGAGCGCCAAATCCACAATATCCAAGGCGGAAAGGGGCGTTTGAGGAAGGGTTTGAGGGCAGGTGAAAAATTCCCCGCGCATTAAATTTTCGTTGTTGGGGGAAATGGCGGGAGGGAGTGATTTTTCCACCCGCAGTGGGTCAAAAGCCCAAGCGTGGGCGCTTAAAAAAAAGGCAGAAAGCAAAAGTTTCAGGCAAAGGAATTTGAACATTTTCATCTTCATTTTTAAAGCACTCGGTTTTTATCTTATCCAAAATTCATTTTAAAATTATTTCGTTTTTGCGTAATTGTTTTTCAAAATATTACAAAGCCTTTTTAAAAAAAAGTGTGGTTCACCGTGGAAAACACCGATTTTTCTCGCCGATTTTCAAATTGCGCGCGCCTTTACGGCGATGCCTTTTTTTCAAAAATCCAAAACGCGCACGTTGCCGTGGTGGGTTTGGGGGGCGTGGGCTCGTGGGCGGCAGAAGCCTTGGTGCGCTCTGGCATTGGCGCTTTAACCCTTATTGATTTAGACCACCTTTCCCCTTCCAACACCAACCGCCAACTGCACGCCTTAGACCCGTTTTATGGACTTCCCAAAATTGTCGTTTTAAAAGAGCGTTTTTTAAACATTTCCCCCCAAATGGAACTTCATTTGGTAGAGGATTTTTTAAACGCAGACAATTGCGATTCTCTATTGCCCCACAATTTAAGCGGCATTTTGGACTGCACGGACGATGTTTCCGCCAAAATCGCCTTGATTTTAAAAGCAAAAAAAAGTCACATTCCTTTGGTGGTCTCAGGCGGGGCGGGTGGAAAAACCGACCCTTCTTTGATGGTGTGTGCGGATTTATCCCAAAGCATCAGCGACCCCCTTTTGGCAAATTTAAGAAGGCGCTTGCGTAAATTTCACGCTTTCCCCCCTGCGGGCAAAAAAATGCAAGTGGAAGTGGTGTTTTCTAAGGAAGTTTTAAAGCGACCAGTAGTGTGTTCAAACGGCAATTTAAATTGTTCTGGCTTAGGTTCTTCGGTGGTGGTGACTGCCTCTTTTGGGTTTTTGATGGTGGCGCAATTATTTAAACAATGGGAAAAACAATGCGCGCGTTGATGGTGCAGTGGATTGCCGTTTTGTTGGTGCTCTCTTTGGCTTACCCCTATTTTGCGTTTGAAAAAATAGCGGGCTTACCGTGGAACAATTTGGTTTGGGCGATTGGGGCAACGGCGCTTATTTTTTCAATTTTGTGCAAACAAGCGCCGTGGTGGTGGTTGATTCATTTTTTTTTCGCGCCCCTTCTTTATTTTTTTCTTCAACTCAACTTGCCGCCCGGCTGGTTTTTGTTGGCGTTTTTGGTTTTGTTGTTGATTTTTCGGGGTGCGGCTTCCCATCAAGTGCCTTTATTTTTAACCAACGCTCGCACACTTTTGGCTTTGGAAAAAATTGTAAAGGAAGAAAGCGTGGGGAAAAGCAGCTTTACCCTAATGGATTTGGGCGCGGGCATTGGAACGGTGGCGCTTTTTTTAGCGCAACGCTTTCCCGATTTTCGCATTGAAGCGGTTGAAAATTCGCTTTTCCCCTATTGGGTGGGGAAATTTCGTTCGCGCAAATTTCCCAATATTCATTGGCGTTTTGGGAATTTTGAAAAGGAAAATTTAAAGGAAATGCATTGCGTTTATGCGTTTTTGTCCCCCGCGCCAATGGTGAAGTTGTGGGTGAAGGTGAATAAAGAAATGCAAAAAGGCGCATTTTTCATCAGCAACACCTTTGCCGTTCCAGAGGTGACGTGTGAAAACATCGTGGATGAAAACACAAAGCGCCCTCTTTTTTGTTATCGCATCGGTGGATAAACCGATTTTGGTTTAATATACAAGTAATTTTTTGTGACAAAGGAGCGAAAGATGGCAGCGGAAAAAACAAACACTGATCCCTTGGCATTTGTGCGCAATATGTGGAATTCAATGGGATTTTCTTTACCCGGGATGGTTTCTCCCACCTTGGATACGGATGATTTAACCAAGCAAATCAACGATATGCGCGCGGTGGAAGGGTGGTTGCAAATGAATTTGTCTATGTTGCAGATGACCATCCAAAATATGGAAATGCAACGCACCACGGTTTCGGCGGTGAAAACGATGAGCCAATTCACCGCACAAGCCATTAAAACCTCGGATGACGAACACGCTTGTGCCGCGCAAACGGGCGCGCCCTTGCCGCCGATGTTGTTCCCGTGGCAGTTGATGCACCAAGTCACCGAACAAATGCAACAAAACGCGGTGGCGGTGGCGGATGCCGCCAAAAAAAGCGCCGAGCGTGTGGCGGAAGCCGCAAGCGCCGCAGATGAAGTGGTGAACAAAGCCGGCGCAGAAAAAAAACGCCCGAAAGCAGAAAAATAAGCTTTTTTTCCACGGTAAATTGAAAATTTTTTTCATTTTGCCGTGGAAAATTTTTCTTTGTAAAACAATCAGTTGGCACAGTTTATGCGAGAGAGAGAGAGAGAGAGAGAGTTTACTTCTTCGTAGACTCAAAAAATTGTTCCCCCGGCGCTTGAAGTGTTTTTTAAAACCGCGCCTCTTTTTTTATAGAAATTTCGCGCGTTTGGAAGAACGCTTGGCTTACGTGGAAAAGCGCTTGACTGCAATGCAACAGTCGGCTGCATTTGCCCCGCACGCAACGGGGGACTTGCGCTTACATCAATTGGCAAGTGTCGCGCTTTTAAAACGTTTTACCGATTTTTTGGATTCCCACAGCATTGCTTATTGGTTAGATTTTGGCACGCTCTTGGGCGCGGTGCGCCACCAAGGATTTATCCCTTGGGACGATGATGTGGATATTTCTATGACGCGGCGCGATTACGAGCGTTTAAAAGCCGTTTTGCCGCTTTGGCACACCGATGAACAGTGGTATTTTAATTTTAAAATTTTCCAAATTTATTATGGCAATACGCACCTTAACGTGGACATTTTCCCGTATATGCAGGGCGATACTGTTTTGCCACCCAAGGGCGCGCTTTTGAAAGAGTTAAGTTTAAAAATGGGGCAACGCCTTGCCTTTTCGCAATTAAAACACGAACCCAGAAAAGATGAGCGTGGGCGTGAAAAATGGGACAGCGTGCCCGAAAGTTTTGATGCAGAAACAGTTTTATTCTTTAACCGCGAAATTTTGGAAAATCGTCCGCCGTTGGAAAATGGTTATTTGGTGATGCCGTTAATCGGCGAGGTGGAAGATTTGCGCCACTGCATCCCGCACAACAAGGTGTTTCCGTTGCAAAAAATCAAATTTGAAGGATTGGAATTTTGCTCACCTCGTTCTCCTGATTTTATATTGCGCGAATATTACGGGGACTATTGGCAATTTCCTGCAAAATCAACCGGCTTTGATACCGGGCACAATTTATTGCCCAAAGCGCTCAGCCACGAAGAAGTTTTGGAATTGTGCGCCTTGGCGCGTGAAGTGCCCCATTTAAAAGAAGAAGATTTAAGGCTCTTGGCTGCGGGAGGGTAAATCCACGGTAAACCGCAAAAAAATTCAAAAAACTTTGGGGTTGACCGTGGAAAAAGTTTAATAAACCAAAAAATTTTGGCGGGTTTGAAGCCAAGATTTTTCATCTTGGGTTAAAAGAATTTCCAAATCTTGGAAAGTAGCGCTTTTGTTTTCCACCCATTCGCGCAAAAGGGGAGAGGCGTTGATGACGTCAATTGCCAATTTCTCACGCTCATATTCATAAACAAAATCGCGCCACAGCGGAAAATCCGGGTGCGTTTGAAGGAGCGCTTTAAAAAAAACAGCCAAGGCGCGAAAAGGCGAAAATTCATTTTGAAAACGCGCAAAATCGGTGTGTAAAAATAAGCCATTGCACAATGTTTTGGCGTGCTTGTGAAAAGTGGGCTCAAAAAAACATTCCCGAAACAAAATGCCGTTCAAAATGTTCGGTGCGATTTTTTGCATTGTTTTGACAATTTCAGGGATTTTTAAATGGGGCGCGCCAAAGCATTCCAAGGGACGCGTCGTGCCACGCCCTTCTGAAAGATTTGTGCCTTCTAAGAGCACCGTTCCCGCGTAAAGCCTTGCCATATTTAAACTTGCGGCATTGGGGCTGGGGTTTATCCACGCGCGATTAACCCACCCAAAAAAGGGTTTTTGGTGGGGAAAATAATCCTTCATTAAAATTAAAGTTAAATCCAAATCCAATTGGTGGCGACTGCTGTAAAACTTTGCCATTTCCGCCAAAGTTAAACCGTGGCGCATTGGAATAGAATCCACGCCCACAAAGCTTTCAAAGCCCTTTCTTAACAAAAAACCTTCTATTTTTCTGCCCGCAGGGTTGGGTCTATCCAGCACCCAAACGGATTTTTTGTGCCTACAACAATCGGTTAAGGCGTAACAGAGAGTGGTTAAAAAGGTGTAAACGCGGCAGCCCAAGTCTTGTAAATCCACCAACAACACGTCAAAAGAATCCAACATTTCCTGTGAAAAACGCCGCCCATTTTCGCCGTATAAGCTATACACCGGGATTTTATAGACGGGATGGATGAAATCTTGGGATTCTTCCATATTGTCTTGTTTTTCGCCTTGGATGCCGTGCTGCGGACCAAAGGCTGCGGTGAGTTTGATTTTGTTTTGAAAGAGCGCATCTATGGCGTGCGTTAAATTGGCGGTGAGGGAAGCCGGGTGCGCCAACAAACCCACACGACTATTTTTTAATTGCGCCAGACGTTTTTTGTCTTTTAACAAAACTTCTAAACCGGTTTGAAACATTTTTTTAAAAAAAGAAAGCTTGACCGTGGAATTTTAAGGCGATTCTTTTTGGATGAAATACAACGGGCGCTCTTTGGTTTCCACGTAGATTTTGGCTAAATATTGTCCGATAATCCCCAAACACAAGAGCTGAATGCCACCGATGAAAGAAATCAAACACGCCAAACTTGCCCAGCCTTGCACTTCGTCCCCAAACAACAATTTGCGCAAGATGATGAAAAGAATAAACAAAAAGGAAAAAATAATGGAAGTGATGCCCAGATAATTGGCAAACGCTAAGGGGCGCGTGGAAAAAGCGGCAATGCCATCTAAGGCGTAAGTGAACAGTTTAATAAAATTCCACTTGGTTTTGCCCGTGGTGCGCTCCACATTTTCAAATTCAAAATAGCGGGTGCGAAAGCCCACCCACGCGAAAATGCCTTTGGAAAAACGGTTGCGCTCGGTCAATTCCAAAATGGCGCTGACCACTTTGCGGCGCATCAAGCGAAAATCTCTTGCGCCGTCTGTGATGTGGATATCAGAAAAAAAGTTGATGATTTTATAAAACAATTGGGCGAAAAAAGAGCGCACGATTGGTTCATTCTTACGGTTGATTCTGCGCGTTGCCGCCATATCAAATTCATTCGTTAAGACGCACTCCAACATCGGGGGCAACAGCGCGGGCGGGTCTTGTAAATCGGCATCCATCAACGCCACAAATTCGCCTTGGGATTTTTTTAACGCCGCCAAAATGGCGGATTCTTTTCCAAAATTGCGCGAAAACGAACAAAAACGCACAAAAGGGTGGGTTTTTGCCCATTCTTCCAAAATTAACAGGGTGGAATCGGTTGAGCCGTCATCCACAAAAACAAATTCAAAATCGCTGATTTTGCCTTTGTTTTTTAAGTCTTCCACGATGGGCAAGGTGATGCTTAAAAAAAGGGGGAGCGATTCTTCTTCGTTGAAGCAGGGCACGCACAAGGAGAGTTTTTGGTTTTCCACGGTCAAGCTCAAAAAATTTTCAAAGTTTTGAAAGGTTTACCGTGGAATTGTGCATTTTTTTCTTTCTTTTGAAAATGAAGAGGATTAAGAAAAGGAAGGTGAATAGGGAACACAATTCCGCCAAACGCCAAAAAAAAGGCGGCAAAAAGCGAACATAAACCGACCCTTGGTAATTGGGGGGCAAAAGAATGCGCATCAAATTGTTGTTGCCCATTTGGGTTTCCAAAAGGGCATTCTGGGAAAAAGCTTCCAAATAGGGGTAGAAAAATCGGGGGACTTCCACAAAGGCGTTTCCCCCTGCCTTTTCTATAAAAAGGGAAAGGTTTATTCCGTTTTCCCCAATCATTTTGCCTTGGGCATTTTGAAAGCGAAGGGTGTAAGAAAGCTGCTTTAAATCCGTTCCGTAAATTAAATATTCTGGTCCACTCACGCGATTTTCAGGGACTGTTCCGCCGGTAAAATTGCGCAAAACATAAGCATTGGGCACGTCCGATAATCGCGTTTTGATTTCATAGTTGGCGTAAAGAAGGGTTAAGCCAAATAGTGCGGTAAAAAAAGCAAAGGCAATGGCATTTTTTTGAAGATTTTCTGGTAATTCTTCTATAAAAACACCCAAAAGCAGTGCCAACAACAAAACGGTAAAGGATAAAAATCGCCACGGCACTTGGAGGTTGCCCAAGGCAGAAAAAAGAGGGATGGAGGTTAAAAAATCCCACGGGAAATAAAGGGAAGAAAGCCACAACAAAAAGGCACAAGAACCAAAGAGGATTTTGAGGCGCTTAGTGTGTTTAAAAAAAAGAAGGCGGTAAAAAACCAAAAAGAAGGTGAACATCAACACAATGCCGGGCGTGAGCGAAAACTTCGTTTCGTTTGCGTAATTGCTTAAATCGCCAAAATGAAAGAAGGAAAAATAATGAAAAAGGGTCGCACCGTTTTCTTGAATAAATTGACGATAACCTTCTGTTAAAGCGCGCAATTCGGTGTAAGTGGAAAAGTGGTAATCCACGAAAGGAATCCAAAAGGCAGCGCCCAATAAGAGGGTGAAGATTATTCCCAGCAAAAAAGTTTTTAAAACGGGCAAGGTGAAGGTTTTTTTGTAAAAAAGAAGGGCAAACAAGGCGCAGCAAATGGCGGTCAATAAAGTGGTGAGGACGTGGGAATACAAAATGAAAAAAGAAGCTATCGCCAACAAAAGCCCGTTTTTGGTTTCAAAAACGGGTTTGGGCGGGGTGTAGATATTCCAAAATGCCAATAAAATCAAGGGTAAAAAAGTGACGGCTGAAAATTCCCCAAGGGCGGTGCGCATATAAAAAGAAGCCAAACGAAAATGCGCGGTGATGTAAATAAAGGTGATTAAAAACGCGAGGGTTTGTTTTTGAAAAATGCGGGAAAAGGCGAAATAGGCGATGTAAACTCCCAAGAGTTGAATGAAAAAAACATAGGCTTTAAACGCGAAGGATAAGGGAAAGCCCAATAGGCGCAAGAAAGCGGGGAAGTATAAAAGTAAATCGCCGTAAAAAATATTGACGGGTAGACCGTGGTTTAAATTGAAGATACCCGATAAACGCACGGGGATTTGTCCGGATTTTAAACCTTCAAAAAGGGCATCAATGCGGATGAGATGAAATTCTGCATCGGTGATTAAAAAAATTCCGACTGAAAAAACGGGCAAACTCGCCAAAAAAGCCATTCCCCACAAGAGAAAATGCGTTTTGCGCTTTGCTTCGGGCAAGAGTTTAAAAAAGAAAAAAAGCGCAAGGAGAATGCCCACAAAAAGCAAAAGCGTGCTTTGAGATTGTTGCAGTGCCCGCGCCAACCCATCTTCACCAACAGGTTTATACATAATGTCGTTGACAAATCCAAGAGGCGGGGTTGCGGGGGGGGGGG
>QLIP01027188.1_pt1 | contig 12130 bp, 6 predicted proteins | sample 1769771 | NCBI WGS metagenome assembly QLIP01 (sample SAMN09428762, study PRJNA476227) | Gut metagenome, whole genome shotgun sequencing project. | isolation source: cecum | host: Rhizomys sinensis | place: China: Jinsha town of Minqing, Fujian Province | collected 2013-09-23
GCCCTCCATCTCCCTTAAGGACTATCCTGGACTGCCCGAGTATAAACGCCACTACGGCTTCCGCCACACCTTCTCCTCGGCCGACCCCCATCGCTATCGCCGCTTCAAGACCACTCCGCTGGTAAATCGCGAACTCACCGACCTGGCCATAGACTATCTGCGCACCCTCAATCTGGGGCGCCGCGAGGCCACCGATATGCTCTCCATTGCCTACACCCTCGAGCCTTACTCCGAAGGCACCGACGTGGGCGGACGACTGGAGCAGATGGACGCCTATCTCCGCCTGGACAGCGACCTATCCCGCCTATTCCAAGCCGCAGGCTCCGAGGGCGACCTCATAGTGCTCCTCGCGGGCACTCCCGCCGCCCCCACCACTGAGCAAGACGACCCCAAATGGCAGCTGCCCACCAGCGAATTTTCAGCCCGCAAGGCCGTCAGCCTGCTCAATATGTATCTGATGGCTCAGCATGGCAGCGGCGAATGGGTCACCGCCTACAATCGCGGTGCCTTCTACCTCAACCGCAAGCTCATTGACGATAAGGGACTTAACGCCGAAAATCTGCGCGCCGATGCGGCCAAATTCCTCACCCGAATGACTGGCGTGGGCAACGCCTACACTATCGATGACGTGCAGGAAGGCCGCGTTAGCGAACTCGTGCGCCGCAACACCGACGTGGTCACCGCACCCGACGTATACATCGAAGTGATTCCCGGACGTGTGCTCCTCGACGACACCCAAACGCCCGCCACAAGCCACACCGTGCGCCTGGCTCCCGCCGCCGCACCCGCCTATATCTACGCCCCCAACCTCATTGAAGGCGAACGCATATCCACCCCCGTAGATGCCCGACGCATAGCCCCCACCATGGCGCGACTGCTCCGCATCCGCTCCCCGAATGCGGCCTCCCTCCCCCCAATTCCTCTCCACTCCAAAAAGAACTAATTCACCCCATTAACAGAAATCACAATAGTCACAATATATGTCACTCAACACATTCCTGAGCAAGATTTTCGGTAATAAGTCGCAACGCGACCTCCGCGAAATCCAGCCTATAGTGAAACAAATAAATGCGCTCCGCCCGGAGCTGGAGGCACTCACACCCGACCAACTTCGCGCCAAAATCGACGCTGTACGCGCCGACATCCGCTCCGTACTCGACCCTCACGAAGAGGCCGTCAAGGAGCTACGCGCCAAGCTCGAAACCCTCCCCTTTGAGGAACGTCAACCCCTCTGGGACCAAATCGACACCCACGAAAAACAAATGCTCGACGCCATTGAGGACAAACTCAACGAGCACCTCCCCATAGTATTCGCCACCCTGCGCGAAACTGCCGCCCGCTTCGCCAAAGGTCCCGTAGAAGTGACCGCCACCGAAGCCGACCGCAACCTCGCTGGCCAACAGCGCGAATTTATCACCATCACCCCCGAAGGCAAAGCCATCTATCAAAATCACTGGACTGCCGGCGGCAACGACACCCTCTGGGACATGGTGCACTACGACGTGCAGCTCATCGGCGGCATTGTGCTCCACCAAGGCAAAATCGCTGAAATGGCCACTGGTGAAGGTAAAACCCTCGTGGCAACCCTCCCCGTGTTCCTCCGCTCCCTCTCTGGCCGCGGCGTGCACGTGGTCACCGTCAACGACTACCTCTCCAAGCGCGACTCCGAATGGATGGGCCCGCTCTATATGTTCCATGGCCAAACCGTGGACTGCATCGACAAGCACGAACCCAACACCCCTCAACGCCGTGCCGCCTACAACTGCGACATCACCTTCGGCACCAACAATGAATTTGGTTTCGACTACCTGCGCGATAACATGGCCATGAGTCCCGACGATATGGTGCAACGCAAGCACTACTACGCCATTGTGGACGAAGTGGACTCCGTGCTCATTGACGATGCGCGCACCCCGCTTATCATCTCTGGTCCCGTGGCTCAGGGCGACGACCAATTCTTCAACGAATACAAGGGCAATGTGCAAAACGTCGTTGACGCCCAACGCCGTCTCCAAATCAAACTCATCAACGAAGCCAAGGAGAAAATCGCCTCCTCCGACTCCGACGTGCGCAAGGAAGGTGCCCTGGCCCTCTATCGCGCCTACCTCGCTGGCCCCAAGTATCAACCCCTGATCAAGTTCCTGAGCCAAGAGGGCATGAAGACCCTCCTGCTCAAGACCGAAGGCTACTTCCTGCAAGATAACGGTCGCGAAATGCCCCACGCCGTTGAACCCCTCTACTTCAAGGTGGACGAAAAGAACCGCCAGGTGGACCTCACCGACAAGGGCTACGACATCCTCACTGGCAACATCTCCGATCCCACCTTCTTCATTCTCCCCGACATTGCCGCACAAATGAGCGAACTCGAAGCCCAACCCGACTCCCCCGAGAAGGCCGAAGCCAAGGATCGCCTCATTCAGGAATATGCCGTTAAGGCCGAACGCGTCCACACCGTCAACCAGTTGCTCAAGGCCTACACCATGTTTAACAAGGACGAAGAATACGTGATTGACGATGGAAAAATCAAGATTGTTGACGAGCAAACTGGCCGTATCATGGAAGGCCGCCGCTACTCCGACGGTCTTCACCAAGCAATCGAAGCCAAGGAAGGCGTGAAGGTGGAAGCTGCCACTCAAACCTTTGCCACCATCACCCTCCAGAACTACTTCCGCATGTATCACCGCCTTGCTGGTATGACTGGTACAGCCGAAACCGAAGCAGGCGAACTCTGGGATATCTACAAGCTCGACGTGGTGACTATCCCCACCAACCGCCCCATTGCCCGTCAGGACATGAACGACCGCGTCTACAAGACTAAGAAGGCCAAGTATGCCGCCGTCATCGCCGAAATTGAGGAAATGGTCAAGATTGGCCGTCCCGTGCTCGTGGGCACCACCTCGGTGGAAATCTCCGAAAGCCTCAGCCGCCAACTCACTCTGCGCCGCATTCCCCACAATGTGCTCAACGCCAAGCTCCACCAAAAGGAAGCCGACATCGTGGCCCAAGCCGGTCGCCCTGGCACCGTCACCATCGCCACCAACATGGCAGGCCGTGGCACCGACATTAAGCTCCCCGACGAAGTGAAGGCCGCTGGTGGTTTGGCCATTATCGGCACCGAACGCCACGAAAGCCGCCGCGTTGACCGTCAGCTGCGTGGCCGTGCTGGCCGTCAAGGCGACCCTGGTTCCTCCGTGTTCTTCGTCAGCTTTGAGGACCAACTGATGCGTATGTTCGCTTCCGACTCAATCATGAAGACTCTCGACCGCCTCGGCTTCAAGGAAGACGAAATGCTCGAAAGCAAAATGGTGAACAAGAGCATCGAAACCGCCCAAAAACGCGTGGAAGAAAACAACTTCGGCATCCGCAAACGTCTGCTCGAATACGACGACGTGATGAACAAGCAGCGCACCTACATCTACTCGCGCCGCCAGCACGCACTCAAAGGCGAACGCATCGGCATCGACATCAACAATATGCTCTACGACGTGGTGGAATCCATCGTCAATAGCCACAACCCCAACGTGGCAGGCGAATACGAGGACCTCAACCGCGAACTCATGACCCTGATGACCATCGAAGCCCCCTTCACCGCTGAGGAATATCGTCGCCTCGACCGTCAGGAGCAGGTGAACCGCCTCCACGACGCCGCCATTGAGGCCATGAACCGCAAGAGCCAACGCATCATTGAGGTGGCTCGCCCCGTAATTCAGGACGTGTATGAAAACCAAGGTTACGAGGGTATTATCCAAGTGCCTATCACCGACGGCAAGCGCCTCTTCCGCATCATTGTCAACGTGGCCGAATGTGTGCGCACCGACTGCAAATCCATCGTCACCGAGTGGCACAAAATGCTCATGCTCGCCTCTATCGACGAACTCTGGAAGGAACACCTCCGCGAACTCGACGACCTGCGCCAGAGCGTGCAAAATGCCTCCTACGAACAGAAAGACCCCCTGGTAATCTACAAGGTAGAGTCTTTCCATCTCTTCGAGGATATGCTCAACCGCCTCAACGACAAGGCCACCGCAGCCCTCATGCGCGGCCAAATTTTTGTGCGCGACACTCCTCCAGCTCCCGCACCCGCCCAGGCACCTGCCACTACCCCCGCCCCTGCAAGTCAGCCCAAGGTGGAACGCGCCTCCGAGGCCGCTCGCAAAAACTCCTACGAGGGTGCTGCCGCGCAATCAGCTGCCGCATCGGCCCGCCAAGGCGACCGCCCCGCTGCTCCTTCACCCATCAAGATGGCGCCCCGCGTGGGTCGCAACGACCTCTGCCCCTGCGGTAGCGGCAAGAAGTACAAGCAATGCCACGGCAAAGGCCTCTAACCTCCTGAGTTGCACAACGCATATAAAATAACTCGCTTCTTACTGGTATCCCTGCTCGCTCTCGCAGTAGGGATACCCGTTTGGATTTATATAGCACTCTGCCTGCCCCCCGTGGCGCAGTTGGTGGAGGACACGGCCGAGAGTCAACTCTCGACTCTGTTTGGTGCCAAAGTGGAGTTCCAAGAGCTTGAAATTGAGCCATTTAGCCGAGTTAAAGTGTCGGGCGCAACTGTGCAGCTAACTCCCTCCGACACCGTCCTGAACGTGGGTCAGCTCAATTGCGGCCTGAGCATCTACGACTTGCTTCTCCATCGCCGCTTCGTCATCACCAACGTGGAGCTAATTGAGCCTCAAATCCGCCTGCGCCGCGACTCCCTCGCCGCCCCGCTCAATGTGCAGCCAATCATTGACCGCCTCAAGGGCGACGGCACAAAGCCTCCCACCAAATTCTCCTTCGCGCTCCAAACCATAGTCATGCGTGGCGGCTCCGTGCGCTACGATGTGACCGACCAGCCTCGCCGCCAAGGCCTTGATATTAACCACCTGAATATCAGCGGCATCAAAGCCGATATTAACGCCCCCGTCCTCTCCTCCGACTCCATTGTGGTGAAGCTCCGTCGCCTTCAGGCCAAGGAAGTCAACACTGGGCTGAGCCTCCGCAATCTTGTGGTGGATGCCGCCCTCAAACAGCAGCGTCTGAACCTCAGCCAACTCCAAATTGACCTCAGCGGCTCCCACCTCGTATTTGCCCCATTCAATCTCAACCTCAAGCCCGGCCCGTCGCGGCGCAAAATTACCGAAATAGCCATTTTGTCAGGCTCGGAAATCAACCTCCACGGCCTCGAGTCCATTCTGCCGTTCAACCCCTCGCTCCTCCCCGAGCATATCGCCCTGCAAGCCCACGCGAGCCTCTGGAGCGACTCCATAGCAATCCGCAACGTGGCCATTCAGGCAGGCGACGAACTATCGCTTCTCGCCGCTGGCTCAATGCAGAATGTGCAGCTCAAGCAACTCAACCTCAAGGTGAAAGGAGCCGACCTTGCGCGCCAAATCACTCTCTTCCAACCGCTCACGCCGCAAGTCACCTCGCTCATATCCAATCTGGGCACCATCACCCTCGCTGGCTCTGGTTCGTGGAGCAAGGAGCTGGCCACCCTCAGCATCAAATCCTCCACCGACCCCGCGCAAATCTCCCTCGATGCCTCGCTCGCCCATGGCACCGTCAAGGGCAAACTCAACCTTAGTTCGGCCAACCTCGCGCCGCTCCTCCCCAATCACGAGCCACTTGCCACCACGCTCGCGGCCGACTTTGCGCTCTCGCGCGCCCGCTCCGAGGCACTGGTGAATATCGCCCACATAGCCTACAATGGCTTGGTCTTGCGCAATATCACCGCCGAGGGCGAACTGCTTGCAAACAAGGCGGGTAGCGTGGCAATAGACGTGAACGACCCCAACTTGCAGCTGTCGCTCGAAGGCTCTGGCCAATTCGCCTCAGGCGATATGGCAGCCTCGGTGGCACTCAACGTCTACCGCGCTCGCATGGACTCTATTTTCCCGCTCAAGCCCTTCTCTGGCCACGAACTCGCAGCGCGCCTGCAAGCCAATTTCTCGGGGCCAAGTATCACGCAGCCCACTGGTTCGCTGGCCATTTCCGACCTCTCGCTCCTCGACCCTGTCACCCAGCAAGGACTGAAAAATGAAACCATTACGCTCCTCACTGACTTCGCCTCGCCAGAGCAGTCGGTGGCACTACGCTCCTCGGCGCTCGACTTCGATGCTCGTGGCCGCATTGACGTGCCGCAGCTCCGCCGCTCGGTGATGAACATTGCCGCGGAGGTGTTCCCGCAGTTGTTCTTCAATCGCGAGGCTGCCCCACGCTCCACCAACGACTTCGCCTTCACTGGTCGCGTGAAGCATAACTCGCACATCTTCGAGCAGATAGCCCTCCCCTATATGCCCCTCTACGATGTGACCATCTCTGGCCAACTCTCCGACTCGCTCGCGCTGGCCATTGATGCCCCCTACATTCAGAACGGCACCAAACTTATTCGCGCCTCCAAACTCAACCTCACCACTGGTCGCGACACCCAGCTGGCCCTCTCCTCAATCCTCCCCAACAAGCTCGGCCCTATGCAGGTGAATCTCCTGTCGCGCGTCACCAACGGCGTGGCTAATTCTGCGCTCAAATTCAAGCTCCAGGATGCCCCTTCCGACTATTCGGGCAACTTCCAACTCAACGTCAAGCCGCTCCGCTCGGGCGCCGACATCTCGCTGCGTGAGAGCAACTTCACCATCAACAATCTCCCTTGGAGCATCGAGCCCGCCTACATTGGCGTGCGTGACAAAAACGTGCTGGTGAGCAACCTCACGGTCAATGGTCCCCGCCAGCAAGCAATCATCAGCGGTGTGGCCTCGTCCGACTCCGTTGACGTGCTCACGGTCAAGCTCCACAATATCAACCTCGACTATATTTTTGAAACGCTCAATATCGGTTCGGCTGTAATGTTTGGCGGCTCAGCCACTGGCACCGTGGAGGCGCGTCGCCTCTTCTCCTCCGAGCCTATATTGCTCACCAATGACCTCTTTGTGCGCGATTTTTCCTACGCCCACAGCCGCTTTGGCGATGCGCGCATCCGTTCCTCCTGGCATAATGAGAGTCGCGGCATACAAATCCAAGCCACCGTGGTCGACTCTCTCTCTCAGGTGGATGTGGACGGCTTCATCTACCCCATAAAGAACGCAGGTATCGACTTCGTGTTCAAGGCGCAAAATGCTCCGATGAACTTCCTCCACAACTTCTTCTACACGTGGGCCTCCAAGGTGGGCGGTCGCGCCTCAGGCATCTGCCACCTGTTTGGGCCGTTCAATCACATCGACCTCGAGGTCAAGGCTATGGCTCATAATTTTGCCTTGACCCCTAAGTTTACTGGTGTGACCTACTACGTCACCGACTCAGTCAACATCACTCCTGGGTTAATCAAAATCCCAGGTGTCACCATTCGTGATGCGGAGGGGCACACGGCCTATCTCAGCGGTCAGCTGGCGCACAACGGCTTTGCCGACGGCTATTTTAACTTCAACATTGACTATGCCCACAACCTTTTGGCCTACGACCTCCCTTCCGACGTGGCCAACGGTATTCCTTGGGCGGGCAAGGTCTATGCCAACGGTTCGGTGGCAATCACTGGTCGCCCCGGTCGCGTGGATATTGCCGCCGATATGCGCACGGCGCTCAATTCCGATTTCAGTTTTGAACTCTCCAGCTCGGCCAAGGCGAGCGAGGGCAATTTCCTCCAATTCCGCTCGGCCAGCACACCTAACGCTGAGCTTGATTCGGCCCTTCTCAAGCCTGGCACTGCCCAGTTTGACAACTTCATTCAGAGCAAAATCAAAACCACCAAGAAGAAGGTGAACAGTAGTTCTGGCACCGATGTCGACGTGAAATTCCACATTGACATCACCCCCGATGCAACTTTAAGTCTCATTATGGACCCCGTGTCGGGCGACAAAATCTCGGGCGAAGGCACTGGCCACGTCGACCTCAATTATTCCAGCCTCAACGAGGACGTGAAGATTTATGGCGACTACGTCATTGACCGTGGTACCTACAATTTCTCCCTCCAAAACCTCATTTTCAAGAACTTCACCCTCCGCCCAGGCTCTTCGGTTACCCTCACGGGCAATCCCCTCGACGCGGAAATGAAGGTGACTGCCTATCACCAAGTCACAGCACCGCTCACCGACCTCGACGAGTCTTTTGCCCACGACAAGGAGCTGGCTCGCACCAATGTGCCCGTCCAGGCCATACTTATGCTCAACGGCAAGGTGCTCAACCCCACAATCACCTTCGACATCGACTTCCCAACACTCACTTCCGACGTCAAGCGCAAGGTGCGCTCCATAGTCTCCACCGACGATATGATGAACCGCCAAATCATCTATCTCCTGGCGCTCAATCGCTTCTACACTCCGGAGTATATGATGCACACCACGGCGCGAGGCAACGAATTTTCGTCGCTCGCCTCTGGCACCCTGTCGTCGCAGTTGAGCAACATCCTCGGTCAGCTCTCCGACAAAATTTCGCTCGCACCCAGCCTGCGCTCCGAGCAGGGCGACTTCTCCGATATGGAATTTGACGTGGCGCTATCCTCCACGCTACTCAACAATCGACTCCTCTTCAACGGCAACTTCGGCTATCGCGACAAAAGTCTCAATAACAACCAGTTTGTTGGTGACTTCGACGCCGAATTCCTCCTCACTCAGAGCGGAAAATGGCGCCTGAAAGGATTTAATCACTTCAACGACCGCACACTTTACGGCAAACAAGCGTTAACTACTCAAGGACTCGGTATAATGTTCAAACATGACTTTGACATTCGCAAACCTTCCACTAAATAAATGAAACAAGAACCTCCTGCGAAACCTCCGCGACTTGGCCTACTCGGCCTTTCCACCCTCGTATTTGGAATGATGGTGGGCAGCGGCATCTTCAACATCCCTCAAAACCTTGCCGCAGGCGCTGGTCCCGCTGCCGTAATGATAGGGTGGGGTATCACCGCCATCGGCATGATGCTCCTGGTCACTACTTTCAATATCCTGTCGCGTTCCCACCCCGAACTCAGCGAAGGCATTTACCTCTACGCCGAAGTGGGTTTCAACCGACTCACTGGTTTTTTTGTGGCCTGGGGCTACTGGCTCTGCGCCTGCTTTGCCAACGTAGCTTACTGCGTGATGCTCAACGACACACTCGCCACGCTCTGCCCTGCGCTCGACTCCCACAGCTGGCCCACAGTCCTATTCTGCGGCCTGCTCATATGGGGTTTCTATTTCATCATCAATCGGGGTTTGCGCACCTCCAGCATCATCTCCACCCTCGTGGGCATAGTCAAATTCGCTATCATACTCCTCATCATAGCCCTCCTCGGCCTCAACTTCCACTACGGTCTCTTCTCCGCAGATATTTGGAGCTTCAACGACTCCTCAGTAGGGTCGCTTTCCTCGCAGGTTGAAAGCACCATGCTCGTCACCCTCTGGTGCTTCATCGGTATTGAAGGCGCAGTGGTTATGGCCTCACGTGCCCGCCGCCAAAGCGACGTGGGCAAAGCTGGCATCATCGGTTTTCTTTCCGCATGGGTGCTCTACGTTCTGGTCTCCATCTTCGCCTACGGCATCATGCGCCGCGCCCAACTCGCTGGCCTCGACAACCCCTCCGTGGCCTACGTCATCAACGACGTATGCGGTCCCTGGGCCTACGCCCTCGTTATGATTTCCGTGGTCATTTCCATCACTGGAGGCCTATTTTCCTGGACCATCGTCACGGCCGAAGTACCTTACTCAGCCGCTCGTCACGGCATATTCCCTCGCTGGCTCGGACGCGAAAACCGCTCTGGCTCGCCCCACGCAAGCCTCCTCGCCTCCGCCATAGTCATGCAGCTATTTATACTCATGGTGGTGGGTGCTGAGGACATTTATCTCTACATTCTCAACATCACTGGCATGATGATTTTACCCGCCTACCTCTTCAGCGGCCTATTCCTCACCAAGGTGGCCGCCTCGCGCGTAGGCATCACGCGCCTCCTCCCCCGCAAACTGCGTGGCCGCCCCCTCATCATCAACGGCACCCTCCAGCCCCGCTCCGCCCTCATCGTAGGCCTCGGCTGCACCCTCTTCTGTCTCTGGATGCTCTACGCCGCCGGTCTCTCCCTCCTCCTCCAGTCCCTCGTACTCTTCGCCCTCGGCCTCCCCCTCTTCCGCCCCCGCTAATCCCCCCCGAAAAGTAAATTATATTGGCGCAGGTGGGGTGTGGAAGGTGTGGAGGACTTTGCGCATGGCGGGGGGGGAGGTAGGTGAGGGCGCGCTGTTTTAGCCAGGTGGGGATGCCCCAGATGGGTTCGGCTATGCTGCCGACTATGGCGCCGAGCGTGTCGGCATCGCCTCCGAGACTTACGGCGCGGCGCAAGGCGTCTTCAAAAGATTGGCTGGTCATTACGATGTACAGAGCCACGGGTACGGTTCCTTGGCAGGTCTCGTCAAAGCGGTTGCGATATTCCTCTAAGTTGAGTTCAAACCTCTCCTCATATCCAAGGAGCTGAAGGGCGTTATGAATACCATAACGAAGAATGTTTGCAGGGGTTGCTGCATATTTCCCTGATTTAAAGTTCAGTCTGCAATCCATGATAGCCATAGCTATGGCTTCGGCGCCCTTGATGCCAAACGGGTGGTTGTGGGTGCACTCGGCCGATTGTTTGGCCAGACACAGGAGTTCGCGTTGGTCGTTGGTCCACCAGCCGATAGGGCTTACGCGCATAGCTGAGCCGTTGCCAAACGAGCCGTAAGGCTGTGGGTTGTTGCTCATTACCCATTGGGCGAAGCGCCCACCGTAGCCCCCTTTGGGGTATGGATAACGCCTGCACCACTCGTGCAGACTCTCGCCAAAGGGGCGCTGGCGCAGCAATGCGTCGGCCACGGCGATGGTGCAGATGGTGTCGTCGGTAAAGTCAGCTTCAGCAGGGAATAGTTCGAAATTATAGTCGTTGGTAGGGTTAAATTCGTAAGCCGAGCCTACGATATCGCCGATGATTGCTCCAAGCATAGTTGAAATGTTGTTTTTGTTTGGTTAGAGGCAGGGCAGCCACTGGCGAGGCACTGCAATATTGGGCACCGCGAGCACATTGGGGTAGCCGATGCCCCCTCTAAAGAGTCGGCACATATCGGCATCGGAGAAGCCCGCAATGCCGCAGCCGATGCGCGTGAGCAGGAAATGTTTGCTGGGGTTAGCAATTGCGTAGTTCACGAATTGCTTGACGTAGGGGCGAATGGCCTCCAGATCGCCGTGCATGGTGGGGATGGCGTAGCATTGGCCCGTGGGACCCACGCCCACGCCCCATTCGGCACCGAAATGACTGTGGGCGATGCGGGCGGCACCGCCAGCGTGTTGGCCTTGCAGATTGCTGCCAAATACGAATACTTCGTTGTGCGCCAGGCGTTCAATCCAATCAGGCGCGATGCGGTTGTGTCGGTGTGTCATAGATGTGTATTTGTTTAAAATTCGAGGCGGAAGCCTTTGCGTTTGAGTTCGTTGTAGTTTGCTTCGTTAAAGCGATACTTGGTGGGGATGCGGGCGGGGGTATTGGCTGGGCGCACTTCGACCTCCGTGAGCAGATCCAGTTTGAGCATTTTCTTGTAGAAGTTGCGTCGGTCAAATTTCACTTCGAGGATTGCCTCATAGAGATTTTGGAGCTCGGTCATGGTGAACACCTCAGGCAGCAGCTCAAACCCAATCGGCTCAAAGCAGATGCGCTCTTTGAGAGTTTTGAAGGCACGGCGCAAAATTTGATCGTGGTCGAAAGCGAGCGACGGAATTTCATCTAAGGCAAACCATTTGGCATTGCGGGCATCGTCGCCCCCTCTCACCTCGGAGAGTTTCACCAGCGCATAGTAAGCCACGGTCACCACTCGTTCGCGGGGGTCGCGCTCCACTGCGCTGTACACCTGAAACTGGCTCACCTCCACGCCTTCCAAACCAGTTTCCTCGCGCAGTTCGCGTTTGGCACACTCCTCGGTGGTCTCGTCGATGTGCATAAAACCGCCTGGGAAAGCCCACTTGCCAGCATAAGGCTCCTCACCGCGCTCAATGAGCAGCACCTTGATATTCACGCCATCAAACCCGAATATCACGCAGTCGCAAGTGAGTGCTGGATGCGGATATTTGTAGCAAAATTTAAGATCATTATTCATAACTGTTGCGTAATTTTGACGCAACAGTTACAAACAATTTTTCAAACCACCAAATTCTTTGCGTAAAA
>QLIP01012226.1_pt1 | contig 12094 bp, 8 predicted proteins | sample 1769771 | NCBI WGS metagenome assembly QLIP01 (sample SAMN09428762, study PRJNA476227) | Gut metagenome, whole genome shotgun sequencing project. | isolation source: cecum | host: Rhizomys sinensis | place: China: Jinsha town of Minqing, Fujian Province | collected 2013-09-23
TATTCGTAAATAAGTTTAAACAACTTCATAAACTAAGAAATACACAGTTATGCTCAGATTGTCAGAATATTCCGCACTTGTTGAAGCGGAAATCAAGAATACAGTTTATCCGGGTGGAGTGTTAGCACCCCTCTACGAACCGATTGCTTACGGGATGTCAGCAGGTGGGAAGCGTCTGCGCCCAGCCTTGACTCTGATGACCGCCGAGGCTTTTGGCGGCAACGCTGCCGATGCCATGCCTCAGGCCGTAGGGTTGGAGATGTTCCATAACTTCACGCTGCTTCATGACGATGTTATGGACAACAGCGACACCCGTCGTGGTCGTCCGTCGGTGTATGCCAAATGGGGTGTAAATGCCGCTATCCTGTCGGGCGACACTATGCTCACCCTTGCCACTCAGCATATGGCCAACACCCCCGACAGCAAGTTGCGTCGAGTGCTCGACATCTTCAACCGAATGGCCATCAAGGTGTATGAGGGTCAGCAGGTGGATATGGACTTCGAGAATCGCGACGATGTTACCCCCGACGAGTATATCGCCATGATCAAGGATAAGACCGGTGCGCTGTTGGCAGCGTCGGCACAGATAGGTGCATTGCTTGGTGGTGCCAGCGATGAGGATGCCGAGGCTATGTACCAGTATGGTATGATGCTTGGTGTGGCATTCCAGATTCAGGATGACTGGCTCGATGTTTATGGCGATCCTGCCACATTTGGCAAGCCCGTGGGTGGGGACATCAACAACAACAAGAAGACCCTGCTCATGCTCACCGCACTCAGCGGGGACTCGGCCGAAAGCAAGGCACTCCGCGAGGCTATCAAGATGCCGGCAGGTGCAACAAAGGTGGCGACCGTGACACGTCTCTACGACAAGATGAATATCTCGGAGCTTTGCCGCAAGGAGATTGCCGCATATTCATCGGCTGCGATGACTGCGCTTAAGAATGTGAAGATGCCTGAAGAAAACAAGGCACCCTTCAAGGATTTGCTCAACAAACTCTCCGGCAGAAAGAAATGATAGATACGCATACCCATTTATATATGGAGAACTACGACGACGGCAACGAGGCTGCGGTGACCCGCGCCCTCGAAGCCGGCGTGCGTGGCATGGTGTTGCCGGGGGTGTGTCCGCTCTCGTTTGACGATATGATGCGGTTGCATCGCGCATTTCCCGACAATACCCGTGTGGCACTTGGTCTGCACCCTACCGAAGTCTATCAGGAGGGTCTGGCGACATCGATTCCCGACGAGGAGCGTCGTTGCACCGAAAACTGGGAGGATGTCCTTAACCGTCTTGAGCCGCTGCTGGACAGTGGTGAATTTGCGGCTCTCGGCGAGACCGGAATAGACCTCTATTGGGATAAGTCGACTCTTGAAATTCAGAAACTTGCCTTTGCCCGTCAGTTGCGCTGGGGTATGCGAGCCGGGCTGCCGGTGATAATCCATTGCCGCGAAGGGCTCGAACCTTGCCTTGAGGTGATTGAGGCTGCCAAGCAGGAGGGTGAACTACCCACACTTATCTTCCACAGTTTCACTTATGGTCCCGACGAAGTGAAGCGGATTCGTGAGGTTTGCGACCCCTATTTCGGCATCAACGGCGTAGTGACATTCAAGAATGCAGCCTATGTCCGCGATGCATTGCACACAATCGGCATAGACCGCATACTCCTCGAAACTGACGCACCCTTTCTGGCTCCGGTGCCATATCGCGGCAAGCGCAACGAAAGCTCATATATACCGCTGATAATGCACAAGATTGCAGAAACGCTCGGCATTGCTCCCGAGGAAGTGGAACGAATCACCGACAGTAACGCATCGCGCATCTTCAATCTATAAGCAGCGTCCTATCTCTTATCTCCTATCTCTTATCTCTTATCTCTTATCTCCTATCTCTTCCAGATATTGCTTATGACATACTTTCCGCTACAGACACCGGTGTCGATATTCCTGCTTGTACTGGCGATAATTCTTCTCGGACCCTTTGTGTTCCGAAGGTTGAGAATACCGCCGCTGGTGGGTATGATACTTGCCGGTATAGCGGTCGGTCCTTACGGATTCAATCTGTTGGAACGGGATGCCAGTTTCAAGATTTTTGGCGAGGTTGGTATCCTCTACATCATGTTTCAGGCTGCTGTGGAGATTGATATGTATCACCTGCGGCAGAACTTTAAACGGGGATTGATATTCGGACTTTTGTCATTTGCCATACCGATGGTGGCAGGTATCTTTGCATCGCGATATGCGTTTGATGTCGGATGGGACACCGCCGTGCTGATTGCCACAATGTATGCATCGCACACACTGATTTCATACCCGGTGGTGAGCAAATTCGGCTTGTCCAACAACAGCGGAGCCATCATTGCCGTTACCGGAACCATAGTCGCCGTGATGCTTGCCCTGCTTGCGCTGGCGCAGGTTATCAACGTTAAGATTAACGGTGGTGTCGAGCTTGTCAACATACTCTATATGCTCGGCTTGACCGCGGTGTATATGGTGGCGATAGGGTACTCGTTTCCGTGGATTACGCGGCGTGTATTTTCAATCAACAACGACCCCATAACGCAGTATATCTTTATATTGGCGCTGGTGTTCCTGGCCTCGATGGTGGCGCAGCTTATCGGGCTTGAAGCCATCCTCGGTGCCTTCTATGCCGGACTTGCGCTAAACCGCATGGTCCCCGCCCGGTCGGCACTGATGCGCAATCTCAGTTTTGTGGGTAATGCCATCTTCATACCATACTTCCTGATTGGGGTTGGTATGCTCATCAATGTCCGTGTGGTTTTCAACGGCTGGGATGTGGCGTGGGTCATTGCCAATATGATAGCAGTGGCGCTTGCCAGCAAATGGGTGTCGGTATGGGTGTCGGCAAAGATATTCGGACTGCCATCCCTTGACCGCCGGCTTATGTTCGGTCTCACATCGGGCAAGGCAGCAGCAACCATCGCCGCCACCATGATAGGGTTCAAATACGGGCTTCTCAACGAGAATATCATGAACGGTGCCGTAATCATGATTCTGGCATGCTGCATAGTTGCATCGGTCTTCACCGAACGGGCAGCAAAGAGGATACGAATGCAGCTCACCGCCGAGGATCTGCTTCACGACGAACTGGAACCCGGCGAATACGGACGTCAGCTTGTAGCCGTCGCCAACCCGCTTACATCCGTCGGGTTGATGCGCATGGCCATGTTTATGCGCGCCCCGGGTAATCACCACCCCGCCACACTCCTGTTTGTGCGCAGCAACGACGATACCTCAGTTGCCGAGATGGGGCGGAATGCGCTGCGCAAGGCCGAGAATGTGGCAGAGTCGATGGAGGTGGAGGTTAACAAGATTGAGCGGTTCGACCTCAACATCGTGTCGGGAATCACCAATGTGAGTCGTGAGCAGAACTCTACCGAAATTCTGATTGGGCTTCACCGCAAGTCGAACATAGTCGATTCGTTCTATGGCTCCATGATTGAACAGCTCATCAAGGGTACCAACAAGATGATACTCATGAGCCGTTGCTTCCTCCCGATTGATACGGTCGACCGGATATGCATCGTGGCCCCACCGAAAGCCGAGTACGAAACCGGCTTTAATCTCTGGGTGATGCGTATGGCCAATCTTGGTAGTCAGATATCGGCAAAGCTGGTATTCTTCTGCCACACCGACACTCAGGAATTTATCCGCACCGCCGTCGATGAAGGTAAGTACCCCGTTAAGTGCGACTACCGCACCATGGAGAACTGGGACGACTTTATCCTGCTCTCGGGCGAAGTCCGGGAGGAAGACCTGATGGTAGTTGTTTCGGCACGAAAAGGGTCCATCTCCGCCGAATCGGACTTCGATGCCATGCCGCAGTTTCTGAGCAAGCACTTCTCGCGCCACAACCTCCTTCTCATCTACCCCCGCCAGTTCTGACAAGGTTAATTTCCCTGCTAATCGAGTCAACTTTGCTCAGGGTTAACCTATCTGAACAGTCAACCAAAATCAGGAAAATACTGTCCACGGAGTGTCCACGGTGTCCACGCCTCGGGAACCGTGGACAGTGTGGACAGTGTGGACAGTGAGGACAACTTTTTTCAGAGAAAAACAACAGGGTGCATCCTTGCGGGTGCACCCTGACATATTTTTACGGGATATGGTGATTACTTGTTGAGGTCGCAACCTGCGCAACGGGGCTTGATCTGCTTGAAGAAATCGTTACCCTTGTTGTCCACGAGGATGAATGCGGGGAAATCCTCAACGGTGATTTTCCAGATAGCTTCCATGCCGAGTTCGGGATATTCCACACACTCTACACTCTTGATAGAGTTCTGGGCAAGGATAGCTGCGGGACCACCGATAGAGCCGAGGTAGAAGCCGCCGTGCTTGTGGCAAGCGTCGGTTACCTGCTGGCTGCGGTTACCCTTGGCAATCATAATCATTGAGCCACCGGCAGCCTGGAACTGGTCAACATAGCTGTCCATGCGTCCTGCAGTTGTGGGGCCGAACGAGCCAGAAGGCATACCCTCCGGTTTCTTGGCGGGACCAGCGTAATAAATTGGGTGGTCCTTGAGGTACTGGGGCATCTCCTCGCCAGCATCGAGACGCTCTTTGATTTTGGCGTGAGCGATGTCACGACCCACGATGATGGTACCGTTGAGCGAAAGGCGTGTTGAAACGGGATACTTGTCGAGTTCGGCAAGGATTTCCTCCATGGGGCGGTCGAGGTTGATTTTTACAACTTCACCCTCGCCGGCATTACGCATTTCAACCGGGATGAGTTCGCCGGGGAATTCGTCGAGCTTCTCAATCCAGAGACCGTCGCGGTTGATTTTAGCCTTAACGTTGCGGTCGGCCGAGCAGCTAACACCCATACCCACGGGGCAGGAAGCACCGTGACGGGGCATGCGGATTACGCGGATGTCGTGAGCAAAATACTTACCGCCGAACTGAGCGCCGAGACCGAGGTTCTGAGCAGCTTCGAGGAGTTCCTTTTCGAGTTCAACATCGCGGAAGGCGTGACCATACTCGTTACCCTCGGTGGGGAGGTTGTCGTAGTATTTTACGGAAGCCTTCTTAACGGCGGCAAGGTTGGCTTCGGCCGAAGTGCCACCGATTACGAATGCAATGTGATAGGGGGGGCATGCTGCAGTACCGAGAGTCTTCATCTTCTCAATCAGGAAGGGAACCAGTGTCTTCTTGTTGAGGATAGCCTTGGTCTCCTGATACAGGTATGTCTTGTTGGCAGAACCGCCACCCTTTGCCACGAAGAGGAACTTGTACTCGTCACCCTCGCAGGCGTGGATTTCAATCTGGGCGGGGAGGTTGCAGCCGGTGTTCACCTCGTCATACATGTTGAGGGGCGCGTTCTGCGAGTAGCGGAGGTTGTTTTCGGTATATGTCTTGTATACACCTTCCGAAATCTTCTCCTCGTCGTCACACCCTGTCCATACCTGCTGACCTTTGTAGCCAGCGCAGATCGATGTGCCGGTATCCTGGCAGAAGGGGAGTACACCCTTGGCAGCCACTTCGGCATTGCGGAGCATGGTGAGTGCTACATACTTGTCGTTTTCCGAAGCTTCGGGGTCGTTAAGGATTTTAGCCACGAGTTCGTTGTGTTCGCGGCGCAGCATAAACGAGCAGTTGTGCGAAGCCACGTTGGCGAGCACGGTGAGTGCTTCGGGGTCAACCACGAGCATTTCGTGGCCGTTCCAGTTTTCCACCTTCACATAGTCTTTAGTGATAAGTTTGTACTCGGTGGTGTCGGGTCCCAGCGGGAACATTTCCTGATAATGGAATGGTTTTGTTGCCATAGATATTGTTGATGTTATAATCTTGCATGTGGGGATGGGAGAAAGTATGCGAATTTACAAAAAAATAAAGAATTTTCACCCCTGTTTACCCCACTTTTTTCACCATACCCCGAATTGTGGCTGTTATGTGAATTGAGAATTGCCGAAAAATCGTTAACTTTGTAGCTTAGAATAGAAGACAAAGATGAAAAATATAAGAAACTTTTGCATCATAGCCCATATCGACCACGGCAAGTCAACACTGGCCGACCGTCTGCTTGAACGTACCAATACCGTTACCGGCAAGGATATGGAGGCACAGGTGCTCGACGACATGGAGCTTGAGAAGGAGCGCGGCATCACCATCAAGAGCCACGCCATCCAGATGGATTATGAACTTGACGGGGAAAAATATGTCCTCAACCTAATCGACACCCCCGGACACGTGGACTTCTCGTACGAGGTGTCCCGTTCCATCGCAGCCTGCGAGGGTGCACTGCTCATTGTCGACGCATCGCAGGGTATCCAGGCTCAGACCATCTCGAACCTCTACATGGCCATCGACAATAATCTGGAGATTATCCCGGTTATCAACAAGTGCGACCTTGAGAGTGCCAACCCCGAGGAGGTTGAAGACCAGATTGTGGACCTGCTGGGTTGCGACCCCGACGATATTATCCGTGCCAGCGGTAAGACCGGTATGGGTGTCGACGAGATTCTGCGTGCCATCGTTGAGCGTGTTCCGGCCCCCAAGGGTGACCCCAACGCTCCGCTGCAGGCACTTATCTTTGACTCTGTGTTCAACCCCTTCCGCGGCATCATCGCCTACTACAAGATTGTAAACGGCACCATCAAGACCGGCGACTTCGTTAAGTTCGTATCTACCGGCAAGGAGTATGATGCCGACGAAATCGGGGTGTTGAAGCTCGAAATGTCCCCCCGCAAAGAACTTTCGGCAGGAAATGTAGGTTATATTATATCGGGTATCAAGAACTCAAAAGAGGTAAAGGTGGGTGATACCATCACTCATGTTGCCAACCCCTGCAAGGAGGCCATCGCAGGTTTCGAGGAGGTAAAGCCCATGGTGTTTGCCGGTGTCTACCCAATCGAAACCGAAGACTTTGAGAACCTCCGTGCCGCACTCGAAAAGTTGCAGCTCAACGATGCCTCGCTCACCTTCCAGCCCGAATCGTCGGCAGCACTCGGATTCGGTTTCCGCTGCGGATTCCTCGGTCTTCTGCATATGGAGATTGTTCAGGAGCGTCTGGGTCGCGAGTTTGACATGGATGTCATCACCACGGTCCCCAACGTTTCGTATAAGGTTTACGACAAGAAGGGTAACTGCATCGAGGTGCACAACCCCTCCGGACTCCCCGAGCCCACACTTATCGACCATATCGAAGAGCCCTATATCCGCGCCACCATCATTACGCAGGCCGACTATATCGGTCCGATTATGACACTCTGTCTTGGCAAGCGCGGAGAGCTCATCAAGCAGGAATATATATCGGGTAACCGCATGGAGCTCACGTTTGACATCCCGCTGGGTGAAATCGTGATTGACTTCTACGACAAGCTTAAGAGTATCTCGAAGGGTTATGCTTCGTTTGACTATCATATCCACGACTTCCGCGAGTCGAAGCTTGTCAAGATGGATATCCTGCTCAACGGCGAAAGTGTCGACGCCCTCTCCACACTTACGCACGAGGCGAACGCCGTTCGATTCGGACGTCGCATGTGCGAGAAGCTCAAGGAGCTGATACCGCGTCAACAGTTTGACATCGCCATCCAGGCAGCCATCGGTGCCAAGATTATAGCTCGCGAGACCATCAAGGCAGTGCGCAAGGATGTGACCGCCAAGTGTTACGGAGGTGATATCTCGCGAAAGCGCAAGCTCCTCGAGAAGCAGAAAGCGGGTAAAAAGCGCATGAAGCAGATTGGCTCTGTCGAAGTGCCGCAAAAGGCCTTCCTCGCCGTTCTCAAACTCGACTAACGACTATTGACTAATGACTAATGACTAAGCATATGAACATTGGCGATAAATTTCCCGACCTCCTCGGCAAAGACGGCGAGGGGAAAGATGTGAAACTTTCCGACTACCCCGGCAAGAAATTCATCATCTATTTCTACCCAAAGGACAACACCCCCGGCTGCACCGCCGAGGCCTGCAGCTTCCGTGACAACAACTCGGAATTTGCCGACATGGGGTATCAGGTAATCGGAGTCAGCAAGGACTCTGAAGCGAGCCACATCAAGTTCCGCGACAAATTCGGACTCAACTTCCCACTTGTCGCTGATACCGAAACAACGCTGTGCCAGCTTGCCGGCGTATGGCAGAAAAAGAAGATGGCAGGGCGCGAGTACATGGGTATAGTGCGCACCACATTCGTCACAGACGAAAACGGTGTAGTAACCGATGTCATCACCAAGGTCAACACCAAGGAGGCATCAGAACAGCTGTTCAAACTCCTCGACGACCGCGACGACATCAACCCCGCCTAATCCAAGATTATAAGACGAGGTCTAAGACCTAACTGAAGGTTATAAAGAGACTCCGCATGGTTACCTACTAAAGGAACCATGCGGAGTCTCTGTATCATAGGGGTGACTCCATGGGGGGGTCAAAACTATTTGCGGGGCTTTTATTCGTTGATGGGGGAGAAAAAATCTTTTTCGCATGCGCAGCACAGGGAGGCTGCCACAAACAGCAGTAGCGGGACACTGATAGAGGTTCTGTTCATTAGATAGAGTCTTTGTAAGTGGGGGCGAGGTCTTAGTCGCTGGGGAGATAATTTCAGCCGATTTAGTTGATGGAGAGATGCAAATTTACCATTTTTATTTAATAAATCAATATTCTTCTTAAAAATGACACCTGTCTGCTATCGATAATTAAAGAAAAATTGCTAACTTTGCCCCTTAATTGATAGAATTTAGTCTTTAAGACAACCGTTTTTCTATCATAAAAATCCATATCCTACTATTTTTTTATAAACTAACCCTTGAGCTTTCTACTCTGTTCTGTTAAGGAAAAAGTTAAGGAAAAAAAGATTTTTTGATGATTGTAAAGAAATTTGGTGGTACCTCGGTTGGTACCCCGCAACGCATTAAGGATGTAGCAAATCTTATTTGCGGACGAAACGATGATTCTGAAGGTATCTCTCTCGGCGAGTGTGTAAAGCGTGCCGGCGCCGGTCGTAATTTTGTGGTCCTCTCGGCCATGAGCGGCACTACCAATGCTCTGCTCGAAATTGCGGCTGCCATGAAGGTTGGCGACAAGGAACTCGCAGCAACACTGATTGACAAGCTTGAAAAGAAGTATGAGGGTGTCTGCAACGAACTCTTTGACGACAAGGAGAGTCGTGCTGCCGCATGGCATATCGTGTCGAGCTTTTTTAATGACATGCACCATCTTGCCACTCATGAGTATTCCCCCCGTCTGGAGAAAGAGATCGTGGCTTTCGGCGAGCTTATATCGACCAATCTGATGCACCGCTATCTCCGTTCGCAGGGTGTGAAGTCTGTTCTTGTTCCCGCCCTTGAGGTGATGCGCACCAACTGCCAGAACGAGCCAGACCTCCCCTATATCACCCGCGCAGTGAACATGGTAATCGGCGATACCCCCGATGCCGACATCTACCTCACACAAGGGTTTATCTGCCGCGACCGCGAGGGGCGCATCCACAACCTGGAGCGTGGTGGCAGCGACTACACAGCATCCATTATCGGTGTGGCTGTGAATGCCGAGGAGGTTGAAATCTGGACCGACATTGACGGTATGCACAACAACGACCCCCGCTTTGTAGAGGGTACCGTGCCGGTGCGCAACCTGCATTTTGAGGAGGCTGCCGAGTTGGCATATTTCGGTGCCAAGATTCTGCACCCCACATGCATCCTCCCCGCCAAGACCGCCAATGTCCCTGTGCGTCTGCTCAACACAATGCAGCCCGAGGCGGTGGGAACACTTATCAACAACGACTTGCAGCACGGAGCCATCAAGGCAGTGGCAGCCAAGGATAATATCACCGCCATCAAAATCAAGTCTACCCGTATGCTTCTGGCTCACGGATTCTTGAAGAAGGTGTTTGATATCTTTGATAAGTATGAGACCTCAATCGATATGATTACCACTTCCGAAGTGGGTGTGTCGCTCACCATCGACAATGAGAAGAACCTTGACGCAATCCTCGAGGAGCTCAACGAGTTCGGTACCGTTTCGGTGGATCGCGACATGGTTATTATCTGCGTTGTGGGTGACCTGGAGTGGCAGAACCGTGGCTTTGAGGCCGACGCTCTCGATGCCCTCCGCGACATCCCGGTGCGCATGATTTCATACGGCGGATCCAACTACAACATCTCGTTCCTAATTCGTCGTCAGGACAAGGAGGATGCGCTCCGCAAACTTTCATCTCATCTTTTCTGTTGATTTTTTTATGAATATCGATATTACCAATATAGAGGGTGTTCAGACACCCTTTTACTATTATGATACCCCGTTGTTGCGCCAGACTCTCACCACACTCAGCGAGAGTGCGTCGCGTCATGGGGTCCATGTGCATTATGCTGTAAAGGCCAACGGTAATCCGCGAATACTCACTGAGGTAGCTGAGTTCGGCCTGGGTGCCGACTGCGTCAGCGGCGGCGAAATCCGCGCTGCACTCGAGGCTGGTTTCCCCGCCAACCGTATCTTCTATGCCGGTGTAGGCAAAACCGACCGCGAGATTGAACTTGGCATCGCAACCGGCATAGGGTGCTTTAACATCGAGTCGCGCGAGGAGCTTCGCGTTGTCGAGGAGATTGCCGCCAGATTGGGTATCAAGGCGCGTGTCGCTATCCGTGTGAACCCGAATATCGACGCGCATACGCATCACTATATCACCACCGGGCTTGAAGAGAACAAGTTTGGTATCGACCTCTCGCTGGTCGATGAGACCGTGATGTATGCACATCAAAGTGAGTGGCTTGAGTTGATTGGGCTCCATTTCCACATCGGTAGCCAGGTTACCATTATGGACCCCTTCCGACTCCTTTGCGAGCGTATCAACGACCTTTGTGCCGAGTTCCGTGCCAAGGGGGTCGAATTCCGTGTGCTTAACGTTGGTGGCGGACTAGGCATCGACTACGACGACCCCGACGGGAATCCAATCCCCGACTTTGATGCGTTCTTCAAAACACTTGCCGAGAATCTGCATCTGCAGCCGGGTCAGGAGATTCACTGCGAGCTGGGTCGCTCGGTTGTGGCTCAGTGCGGGTCGCTCATTGCACGCGTTGTGTATGTCAAGGAGGGTGTAGGTCGTAAATTCCTGATTATCGATGGTGGTATGAACGACCTGATGCGCCCTGCTCTTTATGGCGCTCACCACAATATCGAAAACCTGTCGGCAACCGATACAGACCGCGTAGAGGTGTATGATGTAGTAGGACCGATCTGCGAGTCGTCCGACGTATTTGCCAAGGGTGAGAAGTTGCCGGTGTCACACCGCGGCGACCTGATTGCGCTCCGTTCGGCAGGGGCCTATGGCGAGTCGATGTCGTCGACCTACAATATGCGCTCACTCCCCGCCAGCTACTTTGCTTAAACCGCCCCGCAGGGGTTTAACAATTTTAAGGACCTTAGGGACCTTAAGGACTTTAGGGTCTTTAAGGTCTTTAAGGTCCTTAAGTTCTTTAGAGGGTGTCGAGGCGGGCGTGGAGAGTCTGCAGGTAGGCCTGGATCAGGCGCTTTACACGCTCGGTGGAGATGGTTGGTTGGGTGGCGCCTGGTTGGGTGGTGGCTGGCTGGATGGCGCCGGTCTCAAGGTCCATCGTGTACACCCCGGCGGGTGTCACCACCCCTGCGAAATGTGGTTGCGAGAAGAAGGCATAGGGGCGCGGAGAGGTTCCCAACTGTCGGCTGCTGAATTTGAACTCGTCGCTGTTCCCTCCCACCATGTCAAGCAGGATACCAGCCAGGTCGGTTTGCGATGTGATACGCTCCACCCTCTGCGGAGCACCCTGCAGTGCCCCTCCGGTCAATATTAATGGTATGTGATGGCGCAGAGTGCGCTCATCATTTTCGGGCCAAGCTCCCTGGTGATCTGCCGTCAGCACCACCAGGGAGTTTTTCCATCGTGGCGACTGCTTGAGTGAGTCGACGAATGCTCCGATATAGTGGTCGGTATATGCAAAGGCATTCTGCCGAGGGTTGGCGGCAAATTTAGGGTTGGAATATGGCACCTCAAACGGTTCGTGACTGCTCGATGTCTGAATCACATTAAATTGGGGTGTCTTCTTATTCTTCTGCAGTTTCAGCACCTCTTTCAGCAATTCATGGTCGTGTACCCCCCACTTGCTGA
>QLIP01107125.1_pt1 | contig 12088 bp, 9 predicted proteins | sample 1769771 | NCBI WGS metagenome assembly QLIP01 (sample SAMN09428762, study PRJNA476227) | Gut metagenome, whole genome shotgun sequencing project. | isolation source: cecum | host: Rhizomys sinensis | place: China: Jinsha town of Minqing, Fujian Province | collected 2013-09-23
TACTTCATTTTAAGATTCGTAAATAAGTTTAAACAACTTCAATTTTAACTTAAACGGAGCTGCGGCAATCAACGGTTTTAAATCGATCTTTGCCGGTTGCCACTCGCTCAATTTACGCTCAACCTCACTCAAGTCATTCAGGTCCGTAAGATACACAGGACTCTCTTGCTTGCCAATCGACTCATAAAAGTCTTCATATTTGAAATGATCGCGCTTCTTGGCGCCGCGAAACACCACCCAGACATTCGGAATTCCGTATGCCTCGGGCACAATCAAACCATGCAGCGACGACGACACTATTGCCTCGCAACTAAGTATTTCGTCAACAAAACTACGCCAATCCTTATAATCTCTAATCGAAATCAGATTCACATCCGGGTTCGCACCCATCTGCTGTTGTATATCTTTCAGCTCGGTAAAGTGCGGTATTATACCAAGCTTATATCTCTTCTTCACCGCGGGGCGATAATGAAGCGGCACTAGCAACGCCGGGTCGCCATACACCTCCGGGCAGTCATATCCCATTTCAATCAACTTTCGCCGCGTTTTCGGACCACGAACCGCGCGAATCTCCCTGAACTTCGGCAACACTGATGTCTTACTGTCTATTATTCCAGCACCCCAAATCACACTGTTTTCATTGGCTATCATATCGATAGTAGACCCGATCACGACATAATTCTTTCGCTTGAATAACCTGGTCAATATCGACCTGTCATACGGCACAAGCCGACCCTCGACAATCTCTTTTAAAAAGAACCAATTTATATCATCGCCCCAGTTCGAATGATCTACCGACCCATCATAATTCATCCAGACATAACTATTGACAGGCACACAATTTCGGCTCAACTCCCGCATCAAAATATTCCGTCTGAATCCAAATATTTCAATCTGGTTTTTGAGTTTCTGCTTTATGGTCTCGAAAAATATCATTGTCAAGTTATATAGTTATTATGGATATATTGAAGTTATAGACAACCTGTTGGCGTAATGTTTATAACTCGAGGCTATCTACCACCTTTCGGTCATTGCTCAAACGCGGCACCTTGCGCTGACCTCCCAGCTTACCGTTGCCAGCTTTCGACAACCATCGATTGAACGTTCCCGCCGGCACACTTATCACCTCCAACGGATCTAAGAAAATCGTATTGGCCCGCTTTGCATCGTAGTCGGAATTCAAGCGTCGCAACTCATCATCGAGATCCTTGGCAAATGCCGCAACATCGCTCGGTTCTTTACGCCATTCCACAAACCACTGATGGCGTCCTCGTCTTTGACCTTCGGCAAACAACGGCGCCACCGTATAATTTGCAGCATAAGCTCCGTGACGCTTGCCGACAATCGACATTGCCCGTTCGGCATTCTCCTCCATCAACTCCTCTCCGAACGCATTTATAAAACACTTGGTGCGTCCGGCTATTCGTATCTTAACAGGATTTGTCTGCTCTATCCGCACCGTATCCCCGAGTCGATAACGCCAAAGACCGTTGCTCGATGTGATCAGCATCTCATAGACCATCCCCTTCTCAACTTCCCAAAGCGGAATCGGACCGGCTCCCATGCCATCTACGCGTTCAAACTCATAGAACACGTCGTTATCTATGGTCAGCAACATCGACCTATCGTTCATATCATTCTGAACGGCAAAGAATCCCTCCGACGAATTATACGTCTCCACGAAATGCATCTTAGCTGGGTCGGTGAAACTCTCATACTCATGACGATATGGTTCAAACGAAATACCGCCATGAAAGAAGACCTCAAGATTGGGCCATATCTCATGCAGGTTCGAAACTCCGGCACGCGACATCATCTCGCGCAATACCGTCATGAACCATGAGGGAACGCCCGATATGTTGGTGACATTGGCTCGCAATCCAGCCTCTACCAACGCCGGCAACTTCTCGCGCCAATCCGACAACAGCGCTGTCCGCTTGTCGGGAACGCGAAATATATTTGCTAATGGATTTATCCGCTCAATCAACGTTGCACTCAAATCGCCAACCTTCACACCCGTTCCTTCCAAATTCAGCTCGTTGGCAAACGAACCGCCAAGAATCATGGCCCGGCCAGAAAAGAGTCGGCTATGCGGATTCTGTCGAAGATAATGAGCCACCGGATCGGACGCGCCGGCATAATGACATCGATGCAACGAACGTTCCGTTATCGGAATATATTTTGAACGTCCACCCGACGTGCCCGACGATTGAGCATACGTGCGACACACTCCGGGCCAAAGCAGATTCGGTTCGCCTCCGACCATACGCATCACAGTCGAGCGTATATCCTCATACACCACAGGATCAAGCCGTGCGGAGAATTGTTCATAAAGTTTCCCCGAATTCAACATCTCCTCAAACCCGTTGACCGACGCCACCTCAGCCCCTAACGCACCGCGAATCAGCGAGCGCAGCGTCGACAACTGCACCTCTCTCGTGCGGCCTACCCATTGGTCGACCCTTCGAGCTCGGTTTACGAATCCCAAGCGGGCAATCGGAGTGAAATCCATATTGTCCTAACAATCATTTAATGCTTATGGTTTGGAACCATACGAACCATACGAACCATACGAACCATATCGAGACTTTACCACCTCGATTCCGTTCAATACCACCGACATCTTCTTGAAACGTCCCTGTTGATATAGCTTATCGATCTCTGCCACAAAGCTCTTATCCAACAATCCGGCGCGTACCACAAAGACGGTACGATCGATATAATTCTCCAATATCTGCGTATCCACAACTACATCTACCGGCGGACAGTCGATCAACACATAATCATATATCTCTGCGGCCTCCTGAAGCAACGTGCCAATTCTACCATTATCAAGCAACTCTGCCGGATTCGGCGGACGATATCCAATCGGCATCACATCCATCGGCAGCTTCGGATTTGGCTTCTGGATGAACTGCTGCCAATTGTCGGTATGTTCGGCAAGGTAATTCACCGAGCCCGACGTAGGCATACCCACGAACTGCGACAACGAACCGTGACGAAGGTCGCCATCAACCACAAGCACACTCTTGCCCTTCAGAGCAAACGACGATGCTAAATTATAGGCAATAAACGATTTGCCCGAACCAGGATTGAACGATGTCACCATGATCACCTCGCCGCGCTTCTTTGCGTCGCGACCGCGATTCATCAAGTCGATATTACCGCGAATAATACGGAACGACTCGCTCACAACGTCGCGGCTACCTTCACGCACAACATCGACCACATTCTCAAGCTCACCTTCAGACTCTTTGCGACCAAATAGCTTACGAAGCCAATTGTTCTTCTTGCGCTTTCCGACAAATGGTATCTCGCCGATAAACGGTGTAGTCATACGCTCCAAATCATTGCGTGAGTGAACATGCGTATCGGTCAATCCCACAATATATATCACCAATGCGGGAATAAACAATCCCAGCAAGAACGAAAACGCCACTACCACCATACGCTTAGGCGCTATGGGCTTCAACGATCCCATCGGCGGCGTCAAGATACGTGTATTGTCGGCCGTATATGTCTGTTTCAATTCATTCTCCTCGCGCTTCTGAAGCAGGTAAAGATACAACGACTGCTTCACGTTCTGCTGACGCTCAACATTCAACAGATACTTAGCCTGAACCGGTGCCTCGGCCAACTCCGAATTAGCCTCACCCTTTGCTCCGCGCATACCGCCGAGTATATTCTGCAAGTGTCCGACATTCACAGCAATAGCCTTCGAGATGGCTTCGCGCTGTCCGCGCAATTTCGCGTCATAATCCACCACCAACGGATTCGTTTCTGAACTTTCGGCAGCCAACGAATTGCGCGCCAGCAACAAGTTGTTATAAGTCGAAATCTGCGACTCCAATGCCGCCGAACCCGTTCCTGTGTTCACAGGAATCACACTCTTCTGATTTGTCGGGTTATTGATATAATCACGCAGATAAGTTGCCATGGCCAACTGATTCGAAACCGACAGCATATTGTTCGACACCTCTGCCTCCTTCTGCATATTAATCTTGGCCGATTCCTTGAGATCTGTGATTCGATGCGATGACTTATAATCAGAGATATCAGTTTCTACAGCGCCCAACTCCTGCTCAATAATATTCAAGCGGCTTGTAATGAAGTCGGATGTTGCAATCGCAACCTTATTCTTATCCTCAATCCAACGCTCGTTATAGACAGTCACTATCATATTGAGAATATCCTCGGCGCGCTGAGGCACAACATCTCTGGCTGTCAGATCAATTACCTCCGCATCGATATCGGCCAATCCGCCTGTCACCATCTCGGCATACTCCTCAACACCCTCCTGGCGGCCCAAACAATAAACCAGCATCTTCTCGATCGGTTCACCCTGCTTCTCATATGCTCCGTTTGGTGATATCACCACGCGTCCCACAGGTGTCTGAACCGGTTCGAAACCGATTTTTGCAGTCACCTCCTTGTCAAACTTCTGGCGGCCATTCTCATCTCGTTTTACAAAATCCTTCAATGTCACCTTCCCTCCGGGCTGAAACTCAACGCGAAACGAAGCTGCTTCCTGAGGCTGAAGGTCAAGAAAACGAACATTTATCGGATTGCTCTTACCATACAATGTAGTATTACGCAACCAACCCTCTTTCTGGTAATTAACATTCAATCCAAGACGCGAAATAACCTCGGCAATAATAGCGGGCGAAGTCATCGAAATCAGCTCATTGTTTACATTCGTATTCGTACCCGAAATGCCAAACGACGACAACGCGCTCGACATCCCACTGGCCGGACTCGCACTCTCCTCATCCTTTATCAACACCGACATCGAACGCTGATAGCTACGCTCCTGGCGCATTACATAAAACGTACCGATCGACGTGCACAACAGAATTGAAAACAGAAACCATCTCCAATTCTTAACACACGCCTGCAAATATTTCTTTATTGAGAACGGCTCCTCTGCCTCAGAGCCTTTTGAGTTGTTATATGTTTCTCCCATGCTGGAATTATTTCTTATATAAGCGTTTTCCTTTTGAAGCTGTTTAAACTTATCTTTTATTAAGATTCGTAAATCAGTCTAAACAACTTCTTTACTTAACCACAAAAATTGCAGCGGCAGTCACAACCGATGTCAACACCGACGCAACCGATATCCAGAAACTTGCACTAAAGGCATTGTTACCATTCACTGTCGTTGAACGTTTCTTCACCTTATCGGGCTCAACATAGATCACGTCGCCCTGTTGCAACCAGAAACCCGGACTCTCCACCATCTGACGCGCATTTGTCAAATCCAATACATAAGTATTCAGTTCGCCATTAACATCGCGTATCACACGAACGTTCTGACGTTGACCGTTAATAGTCAAATCGCCCGCCAACGACAACGCCTCCAAAATCGTAAGACGATCTCGATTTATGTCATAACGTCCCGGACGATTCACCTCGCCCATCAAATTGATGCCTGTCGAAAGAAACTCTACAGTCACTGTCGGATCCTTCACCAAGTTGCGACCCATAAGTTCCCCCTTGATAAAGCCCGAAAGCTCCGAGCGAGTCATACCCTCTACATGCAACGAGCCCAACACCGGGAAATCAATATTGCCCTGAGGCGTAACAGTATACGACGACACATTCTCGCCCGCCGGGGTGCTGTATGATCGCACCTCCGCCCCCGTACCGTTAACCACGCCATTCGAGCCAATCTTCGACGTATAAACGGGCAGATTAAACAAATCGGCCAATGCCGGATCTTTCGCCTTCACCATAATCGACAACTTATCTTCAGGCTTTATCTTAATTGGCACCGGTTTTGCCATCTTTACGATTGAACCACTATCCAAATCCTGAAAATAAGCCACATCCTTTGGCACCGAGCAACTCACCGCACCCACCATAGCGAATCCGGCAAGCACTGTATATACAATCTTGCGAATTTTTCTCATATAAGACTAATAAAAATACCTAAACCCTGTGACAATGAACTCATTACTTAAATGAATACACGACGACAACAACATCGTCATGGAACCTCCACAACAACATCGTCACCCAACATCCACAGGATTTCATTTATATTAACCCAAAATTCCTCAATTTATTACATCTTTCCCATTTTTTCTCTATGATGTGGCTTAGAAGTTGTTTAAACTTCTTAAGAATCCTCCAGTCTGTTCGAATCCCCAATTTGGTATTGTAAAAGTTTTTTTCTAACTTTGAAGTTGTTTAAACTTATTTTTAAGAAGTTTAGACAACTTCAATCTTTCTTCGCTACACTGCCACAAATCAGAGCTACTTATGAGCATAAACTTTCCAAAAATATCTGTCATCACGGTGTGCTTCAATGCCGCCGACGCCATTCGACCAACGCTCGAATCGGTCGCTTCGCAAACATACCCCAATATTGAGTACATCATCGTCGATGGTCTATCTACCGATAACACCCTGGACATAATCGACCAATACCGCGACTCGGTCTCCACTCTCATAAGCGAAAAAGACTCTGGTATCTACGACGCTATGAACAAAGGCGTTATGGCGGCCACCGGCGACTATATCATCATGATGAACGCCGGCGACTACTTCTTCAGCAACGACACCGTGCAACGTGCCGCCCAACAAATCACCGACCCCGAAATAGACGTATACTACGGCGACTGCGTCGAAATCCTACCCTCGGGCAACGAACTGACCCGTATCGCACCAAACTCCGTACAGGGACTCGCCACCTTCCCCGTCTACCGACACGGGGCCTCGTTCGTCAAAGCCGCCACCCATAAACGCATCCTCTTCGACCTCAGCCGACGCAACGAACTCGGTTACGCTCTGGACTTCAATCAGATATACACCATGTTCCGCGCCGGATGCACCTTCCGCAAAATCGATCTCACCATCCTGGTCTATCCGCAAGAGGGAATCTCAAACAACCTCATACAATCAATTAAATACATCTATAAAATCACTCACACCGACCGCCGGCCCACACTGCGCGAACGCATCAAACTCCCCTTGGGCATCTTCAAAGCCAGATGCATGCAGAACCGCATAATATTCCAAACAATCCTCACAATCTACAATTTCCTGCTCTATCTTGCCAATGGACCTCTCTCCGGTTTCCCATGTCAACGCCTGCGCCACGGACTGCTAAAAATGCTCGGAGCCAAAATTGGACAGGGCTCGGTGGTGAACATGAAACAATTTTACATCAACCCCAAAGGCCTCAGCATCGGCCGGAACTCACACATAAACCGCGGATGTCTGCTCGACTCCCGCGCTCCGCTTCAGATAGGTAACAACGTCTCAATTTCATACCAAGTAAAAATAATGACCGGAGGACACAACCACCAGTCACCAAACTTTGCCGGACGCTTCTATCCCGTCATCATCAAAGATTATGTATGGATTGGCGTCGGAGCCACCATCCTGCAAGGCGTCACAATCGGCGAAGGAGCCGTTGTCTCGGCCGGGGCACTCGTCACGAAAGACGTCGAACCCTACGCCATTGTCGGAGGCGTCCCCGCCCGCAAGCTCGGCGAACGCACCCGCAACCTCAACTACCAATGCCACTGGGACCAACCATTCACCTAACCCCCCCACCAAACCCAACTTCATTATGACCGACAAAATAACAATAAATTCTCTTCAACAAACAAAGCCCGGCATAGTAATCGGGTCGGTAGAGATATGTGGAAAACAAGAAATAATTCAGTTCGAATTCTCTGATAACGTTATTGACTACCTTACACTTGACCGTTGCGACGCGCTTGTTATCGAACTGCTAATGTTTGCCATCCGCCAGGAGTTAGACATCGAATCCTCACTCCCAATCTCAGAATCACTCTATTATAAACTTACGCATCACTACATATCCGGACTATGTGGCGAGAAGATGCACCAACCTAAAATCATAGCCGATATTATACCCGATGCAGAACATCGCGGCAACATCATTGCCACCGGTATATCATGCGGTGTCGATAGCCTTTACACCATAAAAGAGCATACCATCGACACAACTCCTAACCTACGCCTCAACCATTTAGTTTTTCTCAACTCAGGGTCCCACCACTTAGGTTCGGGCGCATCAATCCCTCTATACGAAGGGCGCCGCAAGCTTGCATACGAAGCATGTCAATCTCTAAACATGCCAATCATCGAAATCTCATCAAATTTCCCCGACCTTCTAAACCGCTACGGCACATACGACCATGTCGAACAGAGCACCTTCATGATGCTCATGTGCATCAAACTAATACAGAGTGGTATACATCGATACTACTACTCATCTGGCTATCCATACCATCTGTTCCAATGCCAATTAGAACCCAACTACATCATAGATAGTGCCTACTTCGACCTTCTCACCCTATGGATGGCATCTAACTGCACTCAAGAATACTTCTCAACCGGTGGTGCAAAAACACGCTTCGAAAAAGTTCAGGCATTAACATCCTATGCGCCATCAGAAAACTACCTCAATGTTTGTGTTGCCACAGTAAAAAACTGTGGCGAATGCTTCAAATGCAAACGCACCCTTCTCGAACTCGACGCAGCCGGCACGCTTGACAAACACACAAAAGTATTTAACATCGAAAAATACAAATCAGAGCGAACTCGACGCATCAAAGAGGGATACCGCGGCATGATTAAAGGCGACACTTTGCTTCGGGAGCTCAAACCATTCTTCATGCAAGAGCTGAGCCCCGCAACCCGCTATCTGCAACACGCACGTGTTCTCTGCGGACTATTAGCCTCCATATTCCGATAAGACTTAGGTCTACTATCCTTGTTGTCGTAAAATCAGTCAAAAACAATACTCTGCGTAACCACATTGCGTCGTGAATTGTTTCTAATATATGACGCATATACCTATAGAAACGCATCCCTGGGGACCATTCATACCGCAAGGCGCTAAAGTAGTACTAATGGGCACCTTCCCACCCACCGAAAATCGATGGGCTATGCGATTCTACTATCCCAATCGCACCAACGACTTCTGGCGCATACTCAGTCTCATATTTTTAGGCGATGCCGAAGCGCTCTACGATAAGACACTGCGGTCATTTCGCGTCGACGACCTCAAACAGTTGCTGACCGATCATCACATTGCCATAGCCGCCACCACCATACGTGTCCGTCGCCTCAAAGGCAATGCATCAGACAAAGACCTTGAAATCGTGGAGACAGTCAACCTCCCCTCTCTGCTTGCCCAAATGCCTGAATGCCGAGCCATCGCCACCACCGGCGAAAAGGCAGCCTCTGTCATAGCTGAACTCACGGCGACGCCCCTACCAAAAATCGGAGAGCCAATACCGTTGCCACTCAACTATCTGACCGAACACCAACTTGCCAACCCCACGGTCGACACTCAGATAACCACTGCATCCGACCTCACTGCAAGCGCCATAAACATCTGGCGTCTTCCCTCAACGAGCCGCGCCTACCCGCTCCCTCTCGCAAAAAAAGCAGAAGCCTACGCCACCATGTTCCGCAGCATCGGCCTACTCTAAGCCTCCATGACCTCCTACGCGCGCCATACAACCTACCTTGCTACTCGCAATGACGCGCGGCAGAGCGTGCCGCACGGGGAGCGTCGGAGGTTATGGACGTTGCGCTTCCAAGCGCAACAAAATAAAAAAACAGGCGCCTTCAGGCGCAAACTCTATGGAAGATATGCTTCCAAGCATGTCAGCATGGATATTGCGCTTCCAAGCGCGACAGGCGTGCGTGGCCCTTGGCGCGCGGCTTTGTGTCGAGTGCAAGCGCATTTATGCGCCTCCGCCGTACACGGGCCTCTTCTGAAGCCCGCAAAAACGCAAGCGGTGGAGCAACTCATACCAGAGTTGCCCCACCGTTTAACACTATTACCTCTTATAATACTCTCTAAACCACTCGGCAAACCTTCTTATTCCGTCGCTCAGCTCAGTAGGTGCCTCATACCCAAAATCACGCTTTAGCTTCGACGTATCGGCGTAGGTCGTATATACATCGCCAGGCTGCATGGGCTGGAAATCCATCAATGCCTTCGTATCCAATGCCCCTTCAAGCGTCTGAATAAAATCCATCAACGCCACCGGCGATCCATGACCTATATTATACACCTTAGCCTCAGACGCCTCCGGGCGACTCTCCACCACCTTCACGATTCCATCCACTATATCATCGACATAGGTAAAGTCGCGACTCAAATTGCCGTTATTGAATACCTTAATCGGCTTGCCCGACGTAATGGCCTTCGCAAACAACATCGGAGCCATATCGGGGCGTCCCCAGGGTCCGTAGACGGTAAAGAACCTTAAACCCGTGGTCGGAAAACCAAACAGATGCGAATATACATTCGCCATCAACTCGTTACTCTTCTTCGTGGCTGCATATATCGACACCTGATTATCTACACGATCTTCTTCCGAGAAGGGTGTCTTCTCATTTCCGCCATAAACCGAACTCGACGATGCATAAACCAGATGCTTCACCTCGTTATAACGGCAACACTCCAATACATTCAGAAAGCCGACAACATTGCTATCGACATAAGTCGACGGATTTTCGATTGAATATCGCACACCGGCCTGCGCGGCAAGATTCACTACAACGTCAAACTTCTCACGCGCACACAACGCCGAAAGCGCAGCCTTGTCCGTAATATCCATACGCACAAAGGCATAGTTCGGAAATTTTGTACTCTGAACCATATGACCCTGCACTATTGCATCGCAATCTATGCCAGAATCTGCCAAACGAGCATACTTCAAACTCGCCGAATAATAGTCATTGATATTATCGATACCAATCACGTCATAGCCCAGCGATGCCACGCGCTTGGTGAGATGATATCCGATAAATCCGGCTGCTCCTGTTACAAGAATTTTCATAATTTTTCTGTTTTGTTTCTCTTTGCTTGATCATAAATCTGCATCAGCGTCTCATATATCATATCGCGCGAATACATTCGTTTTGCCTTCTCAAAGCCGGCTTTACCGTATTTATGACACAACTCAACATCGGGCCACAATCGCTTCACGGCCTCCGCCAATTCCTCGGCATCGCCCGGCTCCGTAAGCAAACCATTCTCTTCATGATCTATAATAGATTGCATCGCGCCGATATTCGAAGTGATTACCGGACGGCTATGCAACATTCCTCTCACTATCACATTCGGAAATCCTTCATACCATTTACTCGGCACAACAATGATTCTTGATTTCATATAAAAATCATCGAGATCAGCCCCCTTCAAGAAGCCCACAAACTCCAGGTTCTCAGGCAAATCATCAGGCACCTTATAGCTTGCATCTATATTTCCGGCCACACGGAAGGGGATGCCGGGACAGCGACGTGCCGCCTCTACAAACTCATCGATACCCTTCTCCTGACTCACACGACCCACAAACGAAACATAATCGCCCATCTCATCGGCCGCTGATACGCGGGTCACAGTCGGTACGATACCGGGCAGAATTCCGATATTCTCTGCCGGAATTCCCTGTTTCATAAACTTCTTTTTCTGAAACTCCGACTGAACTATAAAGACATCGACGCCATTCAATATCCGCTTTGATGCACGAGCAAAGCCATTGCGAAGCGCATAACCAAAACTCTTCGTAAAACTACGCTCACAATTTTTGAGCACGCACATCAACTCCTTTGCTCCCGAAAAGCAACGCTCACACACCTTGCCGTCATTATCCAAACATAAACCGTTCGGACAGAATAGACGGTAATTCGGACATCGCATCACAACAGGAATGCCTCGCTTCTTTATAGGTGTAAAAATCGATGTCGAAAGCAACGGATAAAGATTCTGAACCTGCACCACATCGGGTTGAAACTCATCGAGCACCGTAGCCAAATGCTTTGCCGAACTCGGATTCCATACGCCGGTAACCAAAGCCTTCATACGGCCCAATCGGCTATCAACTATCTCGGCTGAACTACGCTTAAACCACTTCACATCGTGACCGTGTTCACGCAACATCTCTACCAATTCACCCGACGCATGCTCCTCCCCACTCGGCTTCGCATACTCATTATGTATATATAGTACTTTCATAAAAGATCTAAGCAATGAGATAAGTAGCTCATAGAAATTAATGAACAAATAAAACGAAGTTATTTTTGTGCTGAT
>QLIP01048874.1_pt1 | contig 12065 bp, 9 predicted proteins | sample 1769771 | NCBI WGS metagenome assembly QLIP01 (sample SAMN09428762, study PRJNA476227) | Gut metagenome, whole genome shotgun sequencing project. | isolation source: cecum | host: Rhizomys sinensis | place: China: Jinsha town of Minqing, Fujian Province | collected 2013-09-23
CCCCACTACCTACTGGCATTCTAACTGGACCATTTGTAAAACTCAAGCCTATCACTGGCTTGTGATCGACATGAAGTCGGAGCAGACTGTCAAAGGCTTTGACTACCTCCCGCGCCCTAATAGCAGCAATGGCACATGGATTACAGGTAAAGCTTACGTTAGCAATACCGACCCGGCCATGGATATAACCAAAGCAACCTCTCTCTATACTGGCTCTACCCAAGTGGGATCGTTTAGCGCCTGGCCCACCGCGAATCCATCCGCATATCGCACTTGCGAGTTCCCCACTCAAGTATCTGGTCAATACCTGATTATTATCACGTCAAGCCAGGGCGGTGGCAGCACAGGAAATACTTTCGCCTCTTGTGCGGAACTCAAGCCCTGGCACATGGTGACTCGCGAGCTGACTCCGATTCAGTTCACCCCCGTATTCTCGGGAGATGGCACCAACTGTCGCCTGACACGAGACGACTCCAGTACCTCAGTATGGAAAAGTAAGCTCGAACCCCTCGAAGGGGCTACGGATCCGTGTCCTATTATAACCGCATCAAATTTCAGACTCCCTCGCGTCAACAATATGCAAGTAGACAACGGCGTTCTTGACGTGCGCAAGGGTCTGGAGGGCACTGAAGGCACTTACACGATAACCTGCAACAGCGATCTTTATTTCGTTTCGCACGTACAGTTTACCGCTGTTGGTAGTGCTAACGACGTACAAATACGTTTCCCATACCGAAGTGCTACGGCGATCAGCACCACTGGCGTAGACTTTTCCGCCGACTTCACCTATGGTCAACCTGCCCAATTCTTTGTCTCAGGCTCCAACGGTACGGCATGTAAACTCACTAATCTGCAGATTACTTTGCAGCCCAAAACGGATGCGGCTTTGGCGCGCGCTGCGCTATTCAATCAGATCTACGACTTCTTTGAACTGTGGAAGCCTATCCTCGGCGAGGAGCTTTATAGCGATTTCAACCCCAACGAACTTTACATCTTCGCCTCCAATATGAACAACGATGAGACCGCAGTCAACGCGCTGTTCAATCCCAAGCGCACCACGGCTATGAGCAAATTGAATGGTCGCCCTATTCACATTCAAAACTCGCGTCGCTCGGGTCAACCCTACCTTGTGATGAACACGGCTTCCACCATCAACACCAACCCCGCCAAGGTGGACGAAGCTGCATGGTATATCGTGGCAGATGGGAATGAGGGCAAGTTTAAACTCTACAACCTCGCTCGCTGCAAATATATTGCACGTAGCGGTGGCAATTTCACCGTGGCTGACGATGGTATCCAATTCGTGCTTGCCCGCTACTCCTCGGATAACTCTGTCACCGCTATCAAGCTTTTCGATAGCAACAATGGCCTGAACATGGCCAATAATACCAATAACGGCGGTTTTGGCGACATTACCGACGCAGGTTCCGCGTGGAGTATCACTCCTTGGGGTCTCCCTTACAACCAAATCACCGACGGCAAATATGTGCGCATCCGCTCTGCCCGCTCTATGGACAAAAATAAGAGATCAAAAGCCACCTATCCTGGATCGTTGATTGGTGTTCAAACTGTGGTGGAGAATGGTGCGGCAGCGAATGTTGACACCGAAGTGCGCTCAACTTGCTCCTCTGGCCTTGGTACCATTTGGAAAGTGGAAGCTGTGAGTGGCGAAGCTGGTAAATTCTACCTCCGCAACCTCGCAGCCGACTTTGCCGCCACTGGCGAAGATCCCAACTACTACGACAATTGCGGCAAGCCTGGTAAAGTAAAACTCCCCTCAAGCACAGACAAGGGTAAATTCACCTTCAATAGTTCTTATGTTGGTACTGGGAACTACTCCACTGGTGTAGCAAAATCACAGAACAAAATCCCTACCGCCGTAGGTATCTTCAACACGACTAACAATCTATATCTTGACACCAATGGCGACAATAGTTATCAAATGGGCAACTGGGCACATTGTGACAACAACTGGCCCAATAATGGCGGTCTCTACTTCCTTGAGGAATGTGGCGATGTAGAAGCCATCAAGGCTGCATATATTGCTGCGACCACCTCCACCGCGGGTGCTGCTCCCGCTGATAAGATCAGTCACCATGCTGGTAATTTCTCTAACTATGCCGAAACTATTCGCCTATCCTCTACTGCAACTACTGTAGGCCAAGCCAACATTTGGGCAGGCGCTCACCCCAACGCCCTTCCATGGCGTACCGATGCAGGCATGCATGCACCTCTTGCCACTGCCCTTGATGGCACCTATGCTGTGGTGAAAGGTCACTACGTTGAAGGTGGCACACGTCGCTATCTGGCCTCAAACTCCACCTTTGCCAATGCGGAAAAGAGTGCTGACCTCTCCGCCGACCCTCTTCTGGGTATCTGGAAGTTTGAAAAGACATCTGACGGTAATAAGGTGATAATCCGCAACGAAAAATCGGGTAAATATATCAAACAGCATGCTACACAAGGCACACCCCTTCCCCTTGTTAGCGACGGTTCACAAAGCCAATACTACGTATATTTCGACCACACCAAGAACGTCAATGGCGATGGATATGGTGGCTTCGGTTTCTCGACCAATGCGACTGACCGAGGAGACAACAATAGTGGTATACACTTTGCAGGCACAATTTGCCGATGGGGTCTTGGCGCTGATGCATCGTGGGTTGACTTGGTCTCCCTCGACAATGACCTGCCTATTTCTGAGTCGAACGAAATCATTTCTGGTTCCGACCCCCGCAATGGTGCAATTACCATTGACTTTGGCGACGCTACAGTAGTAAACGCCACTGGCGACACCCGCGTGGTTACCGTGCGCCAAACTGCAAGACGCCGCCCCACCACGGAACCCCTCCCCTCCTGGACCTTTACATCGCAAGATATAATCGACGCTGGAAAGCGCATCCAAATCTCCAATGGTACCCCTGGCACCTACGAAATTGAAATCCCGATGGCTTTCTTCTCGCGCGACGGCAAATTCAACGCGCCGATCACTCGCACGCTGGCAGAGACCACTACGGGGATTACGGATGAGATGGAGATTTATCCTGAGGAACAGGTGATTTATGACCTGCAGGGTCGCCGCGTTGCTGCACCCACTCACGGCATCTATATCATCAATGGACGCAAAGTGAAGATGTAATGAGAACTGACTCCCGAGAGAGGGAGAAAGGAGAATAAGGAGAGTAATGAGAGTAAAGGGAACCGGCGGACGGACCCATTACTCTCATTATTCTTACAAAATTGTTTCTTAGTTTGCAAAAAAAATTGTAACTTTGCGGTGATTATTCATCACAAATTCTCTCTGATATGAACGTTTTAGACCGCATTAAGAAATTCTTTGTAATTCGAGATTTCCTCCTGCCGCAGCAGGAAGCAGAAGCCGCCATTCGCGAAGGTGTGAACTTCCGCGGCATGAATATGCTTATCCTCATTGTGGCTATATTCATCGCCTCGCTGGGCCTGAATGTTAACTCCACCGCCGTGATTATCGGCGCGATGTTGATTTCGCCCCTCATGGGCCCGATTATCGGTATGGGTTTGGCTGTGGGCATCCTCGACTTTGAGCTACTCAAGCGCGCCTTTCGCAACCTTGCGGCGGCGGCCCTCTTCTCCATGACCACCGCCACCATCTACTTCCTCATCTCCCCGGTCAACGACCACCACTCCGAACTCCTGGCGCGCACCTCCCCCTCGATCTACGACGTGCTGATCGGTTTCTTTGGCGGTCTGGCGGGCATCTTAGCCATCGGTTCCAAGAGCAAAGGCAACGTAATTCCCGGTGTGGCCATCGCCACGGCCCTCATGCCCCCACTCTGCACGGCCGGCTACGGCATAGCCACCCTCCAGCCCAACTACTTCCTCGGCGCCCTCTACCTCTTCTTCATCAACTCCGTGTTCATTGCGCTGGCCACCTTTGTGGGCGTAAAACTGATGAAGTATGAAATCAAGCACCAAGTGAACCTCGAGCGTGCCCGCAAGGTCAAGAATATAGTCTACGTCATAGCCGTGGTCACCCTCCTCCCCTCGCTCTACCTCACCTATCGCATGTATGTGCAAAACAAATACGAGCAAAACTGCTCTCTCTTTGTGAGCGAACAGCTCGTGTGGCCCAACACCCAGGTGCTCAACTACAACCTCAGCAACGAAAACGGAGCCAAAGAACTCACCGTGGCTCTGATGGGGCAACACCTCCAGCAAGACTCCCTGCTTGCCGCCCTCGAACTCCGTTTGCCTCAATACCACCTGCAAGGCCTCAAGCTCCGCATCATTCAAGGCCAGACGGGCGTGAAAGCCGACGACATGACCCGCATGACGGGCACCATGCTCGAAAACCTCTACACCAAGGCCATGGGCCAGCAAGCGGTGATCGACTCCCTGCGCAGCGAGCTGCGCGCGCTCCAGTCGGTCGACTCCTTAGGGGTGGCTCTCGCCCCCGAGCTCAAGGTGCTCTTCCCGCGAGTGGCCGACTTGGCCGTGACCCACGCCATGGTGTGCTCCACCGACTCTGGCGCCAAGCCCGACTCGCTCACCCTTGCCCTGGTGCGCTACTCTGGCCCCATGTCGGCCGCCGAGCAAAAGAAATTTGCCGACTACCTGCAAGCGCGCCTCCACACCCACCGCGTGAAAGTGCTCCCCACCCCCGAGCTATAAGCCCCCGAGCGGATTATTTGACCGCCGGCGGATGCACCATGGTGCATCCCTACATGGAGGGACAACAGTCGTATAATCACTGAATTATATCAATGCGCAGGTTTTGTAGGGATGCACCATGGTGCATCCGCCAGCGGAGGAATATCCAGCGAATATATTGATAGGGCGATTTTGGCTCACCTGGATAAATATTTGGTAGTCTGCGAAAAAAAACGTAACTTTGCCGCAGAAACACAAAAATACATGCTATTATGACACTTTCTGACCTCAAACCGATTACCGATATATTCTCCCCTGGCGAACCTATCATCATCGCTGGCCCCTGCTCGGCTGAAAGCGAAGAACAACTGCTCCAGACTGCCGAAGAACTGGCCGCCAACGGCATCAAGATACTCCGTGCGGGCATTTGGAAACCGCGCACCAAACCCGGCGGGTTTGAAGGCATAGGCGCACCCGGGCTTGCCTGGATGCAGAAAGCCCGCGAACTCTACGGCCTCAAAATTTCCACCGAAGTGGCCACGCGCCAACACGTGATTGACGCTGTCAACGCCCACGTGGATATGATTTGGATAGGTGCCCGCACCACGGCCAACCCCTTTGCCGTGCAAGAACTTGCCGACACCCTGGCCGAGCTTAACGCCACCGACCTCCCCGTGCTGGTGAAGAACCCCGTCAACCCCGACATTGAACTCTGGATTGGTGCCCTCGAGCGCCTCTACAACGCCGGAGTGCGCCGCTTGGGCGTAATTCACCGCGGCTTCTCGGCCTACGGCAAACACCTCTATCGCAACCTTCCCCAATGGCATATCCCCATTGAACTGCGCCGCCGCATACCGCAGCTGCCGATCATCTGCGACCCCTCCCACATCGGCGGCAAGCGCGAACTTGTGTCGCCCCTGTCGCAGCAAGCCATGGACATGGGATTTGACGGCCTGATAATTGAAAGCCACTGCGACCCCGACTGCGCCCTCTCCGACAAAGCACAGCAAGTGACTCCCGCCTCGCTCCACTACATCCTCTCCCAACTCGTGCTCCGCCGCACCCAAGGCACCACCGAAGGCCTCGCCTCCCTGCGCCGCCAAATCGACGAAGTGGACACCGAGCTGCTCGAACTCCTCAGCAAGCGTATGCGCATCAGTCGCGAAATTGGCCAGTACAAAAAAGAACACCGCCTGCCAGTGTTGCAAATGGGTCGCCACGACGAAATCATGAAGACCCGCGTGGCCGCCGCCAAAGAGATGGATATGGACGGCTCGTTTATGATGACAGTGCTGCAAGCCATTCACGAAGAATCGGTGCGTCAACAAGTGGAAGTGCTCAACCGCCGATGAAAATCCTAATACTCGGAGCCGGAAAAATGGGGTCGTTCTTCTGCGACCTCCTTTCCTTTGACCACGAAGTGGCCATACTCGACCGCGACCCTGCCCGCCTGCGCTTCACCTTCAACTGCCAGCGCTTCACCTCGCCGGCGGAGGTGGACGCCTTCAATCCCGACATGGTGCTCAACTGCGCCACGGTGAAATACACCATCGACGCCTTCCAGTCGGTGATGCCCCACATATCCCCGCGCTGCATGCTCAGCGACATAGCCTCGGTGAAGACTGGTCTGCCCGAGTTCTACGCCGAATGTGGCCACCCCTACGTGTCCACTCACCCCATGTTTGGCCCCACCTTTGCCTCGCTGAGCAACCTGAGCAACGAAAACGCCATTATCATTCGCGAGGGCGACACCCTCGGCCGCGCCTTCTTCAAGCAGCTCTACCACGACCTGCACCTCCATGTGGAAGAATACACCTTTGCCGAGCACGACGAAACCGTGGCCTACTCCCTCTCCATACCCTTTGCCTCCACCCTCGTATTTGCTGGCGTGATGAAGCATCAGTCGGCACCGGGCACCACCTTCAAGCGCCACCTCAACATAGCCAACGGACTGATGAGCGAGGACGACTATCTCCTGACCGAAATCCTGCTTAACCCCCACACCTCGGGCCAGTTGGTCAAGATACGCGAACGCCTGGCCGAACTCCAATCGCTGATTGAAGCGCGCGACTCGGCCGGCTTGCAAAAGTATCTCGACCGTGTGCGCCAAAACCTTGCCGCCCAATGAAGTCGCCATGGATTGAAGCCATGCGCCTGCGCACCCTGCCCGTGGGGCTTTCCGGAGCCATCGCGGGCTTAGCTTTGGCGAGGAGAGGTGGCGCTGACGAGATAGAGTGGGGGTGGGGCGCACTCTGCCTGCTCTTTGCCCTCTTGGCTCAGATTGCCTCCAACTTTGCCAACGAATACTTCGACGCGCGCGACGGTGTGGATACCGAACTCCGCACTGGCCCCAAGCGTGGCGTTAGTCTCGGCCTCATCTCCCCGCGCGCCATGCTCTGCGCCACTCTGGCCACCCTCGGTGTGGCCTGCGCCCTCGGGCTGCTCACCCTGCTGCGTGGCGGCTGGCTGATGCTCCCCTGCGGCCTGATAATAGCCCTCGGAGCGCTCGCCTACTCGGCGGGACCCTACCCGCTCTCGCGCCATAGACTCGGCGAAGTGGCCGTGACGCTGTTCTACGGCGTTGCGCCCGTGTGCCTCACCTACTACTTGCAGCGCGGCACCCTGAACGGCTCCGTGCTCGTTGGCTCGATAGGCATCGGACTGGCCGCCGCCATGGTGGTGCTGGTCAATAACTACCGCGACATTGACTCCGACCGCGCTGTGGGCAAGAATACCCTCTCCACCCTCGTGGGGCAGCGTGGCTCCGCGTGGCTCTATTTCGCCCTGGGAGTGATGGCCGCCAGTTGCCTGATATATAGCGGCATGACGCTCGCGCCCGTTGCGTGCATATTCATCGTAATGGGTGGAATTGGCTGTGTGCTGCTGATGCGTGGCCTGAGGCCCGCGCAATCAACGCGACTGCTTGCCGCCACCGCCATGCTCCTCTTCATCTATACGATTATAGCGTGTTTCCTCTGAGAGGGTTGCAACATTCGCTGGATATTCGACCGCTGGCGGATGCTCCATGGAGCATCCCTACATAGCCGCGGGACTAATGTAAGTTGCTGATTGATTGAGTGGTACCTTGCAAAATTAAAAAAATTGATTGTCATCTCGACAACCAATCTTCGTTAACCTTAAATCTAATACCATGAAAAACACGGTGCAAAGTTAAGCACTTTTTTTTAATTTGCAAAATTTTTTGGCACTTTTTTATGTTTTAAAACATATTTTTAACATTTTTGCCATAATTTGAGGCAATTATACAAACTTTTGCTAAAAAATTTGCGTTAAATAGATACACTTTCAACTAAACCCTTATATGGGAGGTTCTATAAATTGACCGCCTACGGCTGATGAGCTGCTTTTGGTAAAAAAATGGCATCTTTTCATCCTTTCATCGGTCGTTTAGCTCGCTAAACTCCCTCTTCAAGGACGAAAATCTCCTCATTTTTTCACTCAAAATCAACTCATCTCAATTTATAGAACCTCCCATATGAAACTGACATTTCTCGGCACTGGAACCAGCACAGGCGTTCCGCAAATTATGTGTAACTGCCCCACCTGCCTCAGTCGCGACGACCACGATAAACGCCTACGATGCTCCGCCATGGTGTCGTACAGGGGCAAAAACCTGCTGATTGACTGCACCCCCGACTTTCGCCAGCAGATGCTTCGCATAGGCTCGCCGATGCTTGAGGCCCTCCTGGTGACCCACAGCCACTACGACCATGTGGGCGGCGTGGACGACCTGCGCCCCTACTGCGCCCAAGGCGACGGATTTCCAGTGTACTGCCGTCCCGACGTGGCCGGCGATCTGCGCGACCGTGTGCCCTACTGCTTTGCCGAGGTGCCCTATCCTGGCGTGCCAGCTTTCAACATTGTAGAAGTGAGCACCAAGCCCTTTGTGGTGGCCGACCTTGAGGTGGTGCCGCTGCCAGTGATGCACCACCACCTGCCGATAGTGGGGTTTAAGATGGAAAACCTCGCCTATATCACCGACGCTAAGAGTATTCCCGACTCCACCATTGAACTTATTCGCGGCGTGGACACCCTCGTCATCAATGCCCTGCGCCTCAAGGACCACCACAGCCACATGAACCTCCAGCAGGCGCTCAACGTCATAGCCGAGGTGAAACCGCGCATAGCCTACCTGACCCATATCAGCCACGACATGGGGCCAGCCGTGGAGGCCTCGCTCCGACTGCCCGAAGGGGTGAAGCTCGCCTACGACGGACTCGTAATCCATATACCTGATCAATACGATGAAAACAACTGACTACCCCTGCACCCTTCAGCTGCTCGACGGCGGGAGGGCCGTAATTCTCCCCGATGTGATTGTGGTGTACAACTTTGTGCGCGACGACGATGGCATCTTAGGGCAGCTATTCAGTGCTAATCCTGGCAAACCGAGTGTTTTTCTCAGCACCGTTTGGCAAGAGGAAGTGTTTGGCCAAGCCGCCAACACCAACCGCTCCTTCGTGTTTCACCGCTCCTTTGTGGACCAAGCTGAGGCCGATCCCCAGATGCCTGCCCAATGGCTCTCCGCCGGGCACCTCATGCCCGCACTCCCCGGCAATATCTCCGTCACCGCCACCGCCACTGGCTTCGAAGTGGCCACCCTCAACGGCCAGTATCACCTCACCTTCCCCTAAGGGAGGATTGGCGCAGCCCATGCCGGCACCTCCTCGGCGTATCGCTTGGCCAGCACCCCTTCGCTCAGGCGAAAGAGCAGCCGTGCGTCAACGTCGTCGATTGAATTGTCGTAGACGTATAGGCGGTCAACATATGGTGCCAATGCTATGCAGTTCGCTATTGACTTATCGTAGCGCGAAATGATTTTCGAGATAGGCACGTCGTGGCCACCATTGAGTACTCGGCTCGCTACTCGCTTGGCGTTGATAATCGGTGAGTTGGTTGATACGAAGAAGAGACGGACAAAGAACCCTGCCTCCTTGGCTCGCAGAATAAAATCGACCTTGTCGGGGGCTGACATCACGGTTTCGAAAATCAGGCTGCGGCGTTCGGCCAGGCACTCCTCGCGCCAATCGTTGCAATAATTAGCGGCCTTTAACACTGCCTCACGGTCATTCCAGTCGCCAAACTGGTCGCGCGCCACAAAATCGGGGTTGATATACTCCGAATTTTCCAGCCACTCGTGGTTGAGGATTTTTGTGGTAACAGAAGTCTTGCCCGACCCATTTGGGCCAGCAATCACGATTAGCACGGGGCGATGCTCAGTGGCTGCCATTGCGAAGACGATTAAGAGTGGCTTCCACCCTTTGGCGGGCTTCGGTGGTAGCGGCTTCGAGGTTGGCGGCTACGCGCTCGGCGGCGGCGCGAGAGTTTTGGCGCGCTTCCTCGGCCACTTCGCGCATGATTTGAGCAAGTCGGTCATCGCCTGGCTCCTCCATCGACGTCAGTCGATAGCTATTCATTTCTGCATCAGACATGCCGCAAAGTTACAAATTTTTCCTGAAATAACAAAGCCCCGAATTTCATAAATCGGGGCTTTGCGTATAGAGAGGGGAAGTTGCTTACTTGTCGAGCTGTTCGTAGCTGAGGGTGGCGGTGCAGCGGTCGCACACTTCGGCGGGGCCAAAGTATTGGATAGGACCGGGGTAAACGTAGGCGGTTTCCTTAGCCCAAACGTCGCGCTTGGCGGCGAAGCGTTGGAAGGGGGTGCCGGTGAGGTCGACGAGTGCCTTTTGGATCACGGGCTTCATTTCGCCGTGGCGGCGTTCCATGTTCATCATCATGGTGATGGGTATACCACCAGCAATCCATTGCACGGAGGGAGCCACGAGGTTGCGCACGGAGCTCATGTAGCCAGTAACGCCAGCGTTGATGAGCATAGCGGCGTTGAAGCCGAGGGCGTAGCAATAGTCGGCGTCGAAGTTGGAGGGGTCGGCGCAGCGGCCTTCGTAGCCGAAGAAGTGGTATTGGGTGGCAAACTTGCCAACAAATTCACCAGCTTCCTTCATTTCAGCGAGGCGCTTGCCCACCATTTCACCGAGGAGTTTTTCGGTTTCGATGAGCGATACCTGCACGTTGCCGTGGGGGTCGCGGTCGAGGCTGAGCTGACGAGCCACGCCGGCGGGCAGCGAAGCGTAGAGGGCGGAGTTGGCGGCCGAGAGGTGTTCGATGACCCAGTCGCGCTTGGCGGCGTTGCCTTCGACTTGAGCGAAAGCGTCGGCTTCGTGGGCGAGGAGGTCGTTGAGTTCGGCGATGAGAGCCTTCATGGCGGGGATAAACTCGATGAGGCCTTCGGGGATGAGGACGGTGCCGAAGTTGTTGCCGTTGGCGGCGCGGGTGGCCACTACGCCAGCGATGTAGTCAACGATGTCCTGGAGGGTTTGGTTCTTAGCCTCAACTTCCTCAGACACGATGCACACGTTGGGTTGCACCTGGAGGGCACATTCGAGGGCGATGTGGGAAGCAGAGCGACCCATGAGCTTGATGAAGTGCCAGTATTTCTTGGCGGAGTTGCAGTCGCGTTGGATGTTGCCGATCACTTCGGAGTAGACCTTGGTGGCGGTGTCGAAGCCGAAGGAGGTTTCGATGTAAGCGTTTTTGAGGTCGCCGTCGATGGTCTTGGGGCAGCCAATCACTTGCACGCCAGCGCCGATAGCCTTGTAGTACTCAGCGAGCACGGCAGCGTTGGTGTTGGAGTCATCGCCGCCAATGATTACGAGGGCGGAGATGTTGAGTTCCTTGATGATTTCGAGGCCCTTGTCGAATTGCTCGGTGGTTTCGAGCTTGGTGCGGCCAGAGCCGATGATGTCGAAGCCGCCGGTGTTGCGATATTCGTCGATGATGTCGGCGGTGAGTTCCATGTACTTGTGGTCAACGAAGCCGCCAGGACCCATGAGGAAGCCGTAGAGATGGCTATCCTTGTTGATTTTCTTGATGCCGTCGAAGAGGCCGGAGATCACGTTGTGGCCGCCGGGGGCTTGACCGCCAGAGAGGATTACGCCAACGTTGATCGGTTTGCAAGGAGCGGGAGCCGCCTTTTCGAAGGTGAGTTCGGGCAGACCGTAAGTGTTGGGGAAGAGGGCTTTGATTTCTTCCTGGTTGGCCACTGAATTGGTGGGGTTACCGAGCTTGGCAGCCACGGCGCCGGTGAGGGCGAGGGGGAGCTTGGGCTGGTAGGTGGCGCGAGCCTGTTGCAATGCGCTTTTTTTCATGCGATAGGGTTATGATTTAGAAGTTTTTTTCGTTGTTAGATTACCGCAAAGTTACGAAACATTTCCTGCAAAACCAAATAAAATTCTTTTTCCTCACAAAATAGCCCAATTTTGCCGCTTTAGGTTAAAAAAGTGGGCAAATGGCCAGTTTTTTTGCCTAAAGCAGGGGGTTTGGGAGTAATGAGAGTAATGGGACTAATGGGAGTAATGAGAGGGGAGGGATGGGTGGGGGAGGGGGGAATTTTTGGG